>Ga0194117_10001704_pt1 | contig 24813 bp, 26 predicted proteins | sample TA2MahsurfametaG_FD_160579 | JGI IMG/M metagenome (GOLD analysis project Ga0194117, IMG submission 160579) | Freshwater microbial communities from Lake Tanganyika, Tanzania - TA2015009 Mahale N1 surface | ecosystem: Environmental > Aquatic > Freshwater > Lake | place: Tanzania: Lake Tanganyika...
TCTGTCAGGGCAATTGTTGTATGATTTTACGCGATATTATGAGTAACTCAAAAAAGGCTACGCGATATTTTGAGTAAGGCTAAAACTCATACGCGATATTTTGAGTACGGAGGAGGAGTTACGCGATATTTTGAGTGATCATTTTTGAACCTACGCGATATTTTGAGTGATCATTTTTGAACTTACGCGATATTATGAGTAAGGCTAAAACACTTACGCGATATTATGAGTACGGCTGAAAACTTACGCGATATTTTGAGTGATCTAAAAATGAGTTACGCGATTTTATGAGTAAAGTTATTTTTTATTATTTTCATCTATTTTGTACAAATAAAAATGAAGTAATTTGTCCTCAAGTCTCCTTATTTGTAATTCGTGGGTATCTTTGCAGTCTCTAATAAAATCTTCGTGTTTTGCAAGTTCTTGGAGAACCGAGCAGTGTAACTTAATTTTTTCTAAAGTTTCTTGAGGTATAATTTTAGGGTTAAAAATGTAGTTTTCGTTTAGTGAGCACAGTATCAAAAGAGGCAGATCAGAGTAAACATCTATTTTTGGTAAGTTATAAAATTTTCCAAATTTTTTAAAATCTTTTACAGAAGGTAGGTTGTAGTTATTTTCCATTGTAATTTTATTTGAAGTAATGTTTTCTTTTCAATTTCAGAATATAAACTGACATGGAAAAAAGAAATCAAATAATAAGTGGTCGGATTGTTGATCATTTTTTATGTGGGGATTATTATTTGCCTGAATGGGAAGACATTAGTTTTCAGATGAGGGCTGAAAATTTAAACGTTTTTAGTGGTTTCGAAAACATGCCAGAATCTCTTATATATTTTATATTTAAAAGTAATGATAAAATAGTGAAAAAAATTCCGGATTTTACTAAAAAACATTATTATTTGATAAACAATTTATTTAAAGATTATTATAAATTAGAAGTTTGTTCCGAATGTGGAACTACGTGGAGAAAATTGGATATTTCAGAAGCCAGTGGTAATGAATTAAACTATGATACTGTAGATCACGATGATTGGACCTTTGATCATTTAAAGAAAAAAAATAAGAAGAAACATTGTTAAATTTATTTCCATCTGTCAAATGTATCTTTGTTTGTCCTAAATCTATATTTATTATGCATTGTTTCTTCGTGTCTTTTAAGGTTGTCCTGTCTGTTAAAAGTTTTTTGACAAACGCTGCAAGGAAATTTTCCTTGTGCTATGCCTTCTAAACTTCTTTTTTCTAAACTTTCTAGTTTTTTGTTTCTTGCTCTTAATCTGTCAAGAGTGGTTTTTTCTAATGTTAAAGGGAGTGGAGTTGTAGTGGCTCTTACATGTGTTAGAGCAAGTGGGTTTTTAGTTGGTTTTACATATGTTAAAGGAAGTGGGGTTTTAGTTGGTTTTACATATGTTAAAGGAAGCGGGGTTGTAGTTGATGTTACATGTGTTAGAGGAAGTGGGACCGTTTCTGTTTTTTTGCATGATTTTAAGGGTAGACCGGGTAAATTACATTGGGGTTTAATGTTCGGTCTTCTTCTTACCTGTTTTGCTATAGGAGTAGATGTGAGACCTCTTATATCAGGTCTAAACGTATTTCTGTTTCTTGGCGGTTCCGCTATATCTCTGTAAAAAGGTGCATATTGTGTAGAATCGTTTAATTCTTCCTGTGCTGTAATATTTTGTTGAGGAGTTGTGTTTGGTAATGGCTGTGTTCCGTCGGGTGGTAAAGATAAAGTGGTGTCGTTGTTAGTTTGTGATAAATTGAATCTTTTTACTGGTGGTACTCTTGTTGGTGTTAGAGGTCCTAAATTTCTTTTTCCTAATAAAGAAATTCTTTCGCTTTGGCTGCGTTGGATATTGGTTGGTAATTGTTCTGGAATTTGTACACTTCTTGTTTGTGTTGGCAAGTGACCAGAAATAGCGTAAGTAGGAAATTGTGGTTGCGACGGTTGTAATTCTGTTCGGTCTAAATATAATGTTTCTGCAGTGGGGTCATCTTCCGATATTTCTTCAATAGTGTCTAATACTGGTACTAATTGTTGGTTTTGAGTAGGTTGGGGTAAAGTTTCTTCTAAAGAGTCTATATTAATCATAGGTTCTACGTTTTGTTGGGCGATGTTTTCCATTTGCATGTCTGTAACAGTTCTTTCTGGTCTGATATTTTGGGAAATATTAATATTTTCTAATCGCTGACGTTCCATATCACTTATGCATTTTTTTAAAATTTCATAAAGTGACGGAGGTATTAAATACATTTTAGAATATCCTAGTCTTTGGTTTGACATTTTAGGATTTTTTATTAAATATTAAGTTTGCTAGAAGTGGTAGTACTGCAGATAATATAAGTCCAAGACCTCTTCCCTCTTGTATTAAAGCTCTCCTTTTTTTCTCTGTGTTGCTTAATTTGTGTGTAATAATTTTTAAATTTTTGATTGATTGCTTGTTTTTCAATATATTTTTTATCCTGTATTTTTTATTTTTAGGTATAGATAAGTCTGTGTAAATACTGTTGTATACGCATTCACAAATTGATTCTATACCGCTTGAGTCAATATGTTTTAATACATGTGTTAAGTTTGGGGTATTAAGTTTATTTAAAGCTTGATACAGTTTAATAGATTCTTTGGTCAACATTTTGACGAATTAAAACAAAAAAATTTCTCAAACTTATTTAAATAGTGTAGTTACGGTTCCAAAAATACGGTATACGGTGCTTCCTCAGGAAATATATTAGTTCTTAGACGTAATTGGTCGGGTGAACTTGGGTAACAATCAATAAAAAGGTAGGAATAATCATATTTAGTAGCTTCTTTGTAAGAATTTAAAATGTATTTTGTGTTTCCCGGGCATATTTGTCTACTTAAATATTGTATTTGTGATAAATTACGTCTGTTTTTCATTACTACGACGTAGTGTGTTTGAGAGCTCATACATCTGTAAATGTTATTGTCATAAAATAAATTTTGTGTAAGATATATTAAGCTACAGTTGTAGTGGTGTCCTAAAACCTGAAATATTTCTTGTAAATCTTCTGGTAATTCTGATAAACTGTCGTCAAATATTACTAAAGAACCGTTCTGATTCACGAACGGACTAATCTTTTCAGTAAGTAAGTTCACAGAAGGGCTTGTGTCTTTTATATTTATTATTTCATTTACTAAATTGTTATTTAGTAAATATTCGTAGTTTGGTTGCATCGTGTTATAAAATAAAATAACGTAATCAGGTTTTTTTGTAAATTTTTCAGCACATATTTTGAGCAAGTTTGTGACAAAAGTTGTTTTACCAGTCTGAGAAGGTCCGGCAATTAGCATATTGAAAGGAGTTGGAATTCTGGTATCAAAAGGCATTTTGTATTAATTTTCTGTATTTTTATAATTTTTTTATTTTTAAATAGTGATATGGCTTTGATACCTTTCGATATTGGAAAAGGTTACATTGGTTGTTTTTTAAAATCTGATTGTAAATGTTTAGAAGAGATGCCACTGTTTAATTTTCATGGGGAAAATTACAGCCAAAATTCAAAAAAACATGTCGAAATGTTTTTAATTCAGTGTCAAAAACATTATGAAAAAGAATATTTCTCACAAAATTTGATACCTATGGAGGTTAGTGCTTATTTAGTAAGATGGAATCTGATTTTTCTAAAAGAAACTGTTAGTAGATTTGAAGCATATATTAGCAATATCAAAAACGTATTTATTGATTTTCCTGGGAAAAGTATTTCATTATTAAACTATATTCAACACGTAAAAAACTATCACAAGTTTGTTGATAACATGGTCGAAATATCTATGTATCCGTATTCAAAAATATCTGTTTTCCAATTGAAAAATATTTTGGAAATTCACTTAGAATTATTGATGATTTTCGAACAATTTGTAAATCTGTTAGCTGTAGGTTATTCTCATTCTGTAAAATCTAATTATGGTATAGTTAATTTGTATAATTTATTTTATAAATAATTTTTATATTATGTTGTTAGTAAAATGAAGATGAAAACAAATAAAGTCTGATCCAAAATTAATAAATTGACCAGAATGAGAACGGATTTCTATTTTGATTTCTGAAATGTAGCTGTTTGCGATTTCTCTGTATTCGATTGTTTTAAATTCTTGAAATTGGTAGTTGTCATCATTTTCAGTATGTAAAATGGGTATTATTTTTAAAATATTTGTGTATTCATCACTTATTAGACTAGGTTTTACTAGATCTGTGTATAGCATTAAGTAAGCTGGTTTAAATAGATCCCAGTTCGGAACAGATTCAGCCTTAAATGGCGTATTTTTTGGTAAGTCAATAACGTAATCTTCTGAAATATTTTCAATATTGTTGTTTAATCCTAATAGTTTTGATAAGTTTTTTGAAAATGTCATTCTACAGGGTATTGTAGAAGTTATATTCAAAAAATTGTTTGTGTCAAATTTTATGGTTATTGCCGTTCCTAAAACAGAAATCTTTTTTTCTAGCATAGATGTAAAAGATTCTTTTGTATAAATAATATTTGGGATGAGAATTTTTACGAATGAGGTTTTTACTTCCACATTATTGTTAATTTTGGTGAAATAAATAAAATTGTTATTATCTGGAAATGAATTAAAATTGTTTGGAAAAGTTATTGACTTTAAACCTACCTTCCAGGTTTTATCAAAATGTAATGTTTTTGGTAAGTTTATAGAAAAATTGTGTATTTCGCTTCCGTGTGTATTTAAATTTGGAGAAATTCTTATACTAAATGATTTTTTTGTTTTTTCCATTTTTTTAAAAGATATTTGTAGTAAAGACGGAATACCTTCTTCAAGATTGAGCTGGTTGTCAAATTCGTCTGTCAAAGTAAATGTGAAATTGTTTAGTGTTGTATTATTCAGTGGGATATAAGTTGGATTTTGAAACTCGTGAAAAAAGTGTTTGTATGGAGATCGAAAATTAGGTTTAAACAATTCTAAGTCGTTAGAGTATGTGTTGTTAAAATACTGTGATTGAATGTTATTACACTTGATTTTTATTATATTGGGTGTGGTTTTTAATGTTTCTTGTAGTTGCTGTAAATTTAGGTCTATAGAGGTATACTCCATGTTTAAAACAAATATGTAATATATTTTGTTTTTTATTAGTAAACTCACATTGTTTATTTCTCTTGCTCTACGCAAGTTTGGTATAATTGTATAAGGTTTGTAATTTATATTTTCAAAATTTTCATAATCAGCGATGGTTACGTTTTTCATCTCTTGATACGGACTGCTGTTCATTACAATGTCTTCTCTTATAAAGAAAACTCTGTCGTAATCGTTATTGCCGCTATTCTTAATTCTGATTTTATGTCCATCTATTAATATTTTTAAAAAGTCATCTTCCAACGTGTTTTTGAAATCTTCATAATGTTCTGGAAGTCTTATGTCATTATAAAAAAATTCGTAAATAATATTTTTATGATGTAACTCTGATAAATGTTCATTACTCCATTTTGAAAGTAAATTAACTATCGATTCTCTCATAAAACAGTCGAAAGTTTCATCGGTCACACAATAATCTGCAATTTCGTCAGAGTTTTTTTTATCTTTTGATGGGTGTTCGGTGAAACAAAGTTCTGAAAGTATACATTTTTTGTTTTCAATTTCTTTTTTTCCGCGGATTTGGATGAAGGAAGGAAAGCCCGCGTTTTTTAAGTAATCAGATTTAAAATTAGAAGACACTCCGACACTATTTAATGCTATTCCCCATTTTTCGTTTAAATGTGTAGGTAGTTCAAAAGTAAAAGGAAGTTTGCTAGAAAATTGTGATAATGTGTTGTCTGGAAATTGTTTGTGTGAACCGTTTGATAAAATGTATGCAGAAATCATTTTAATATATTTATTTTATGTTTTCAATTGTTTAAATACAGAAATTTAATTAATATTTTCTAATTCATTTTCGTTAAGCCATTCGTTGAATTCGTCACCGTACCCTAACCATTTTACTAGAACTTGGTTCTGCCCGCGATATCGTCTTCTACGAATTATTCTTTCAATTCTAAATAAATCTAAACTTGTCAGAGCTAGTTCAAAATCATAAAATCCACCTTGAATATTTTCCCCATTTGCCGCTTGCAAATAGTATAATGGATGTCTTGTTTTTAAATTTATGTCATGGATAGTAAATATTTCGTTTGAGGCTTGCTGTTGGTATCCTCTAGTGAACGTATTTCTTTGAAGAGCTATTCTGACCTTGTCACCAATTTTAAATTTGGGTTTTGTCCTTGGTATTTTAATTTCTTTTTGTGAAATAAGGTTATTAATATATAGTTCAGCATATTCGTTGTTTTCAGCTTCGAATGGTGACATGTTAATCATTCTGTGATATCTTGTATTGTAAGACTTTACCATGTTTTGTAATTCATCAATATATCTATTTGTCTGAAATTCTGTTAAATATTTTCTAATAATGTTTTGAATTGTTCTGTTGAATCTTTCAATAAAGCTAGCGTGAATGTTAGATTGTGGTGTGATTAGTTTAATATTTAGTAAGTTGCAATAGTTTTTAAATTCCCTGTTTATAAATTCGTTTCCTTTATCGCAAACAACTGTGTACGGTTTCTCTTCTAAAGGGTCGATAATTTTTTTAAAGGCTGTCAGTACTATTTTCGATTTTTTTTCTTTAAGTGGTTCAATAAAAGCAAAACGAGTAAATGTGTCAATAACAGTCAGCAAATATTTCACATCATCATTATATGCTGACAGGTCGGTTAAAAAACATAAATCTATTTGAAATTGATACCTTTTAAATCTTGAATAAGAAATGTTTCTTTCTCCTTTATGAAATTCTTTGTGTAATGTGCGTGATTCTATAGTGCTTAAAACTCTTTCGATGTGTTTAGGGGCTATCTCTTTGTTCAATTGTTTGTAAATATAATTAGGATTACTAAAAGCTTCTGGAAATCCTGGGGTTTTATATTTTTCTTTTAATTCGTTGTCGATATTTTCAGGAAAAACATTGATGTTTTTCCATAACATATCGTCTTCATTTATTATTTGGAATCTGTTCATTTTATTTATATTTCTTCGAGAGTGTATTAGATCTAAATATTTTTAAGATTTTTGTATTAGATACTGATGGGTTGTCAAAAACCTTAATTGATGGGCTTAGGGTGCCAGTTTTGGCGGACCGCGTGGTCAGAAAAGCAATTCTTTGATGGTTATGATTGTCTTCCAGAACCTTTTTGTGTTCAATGAGTCGTTGCCAGTTTATCATGAAGTTGTCAGTAAGATTAAAATCTTCAATGTGTAGAATGTGATCGATACTGGCAGGCCGTAAACTTATCAATAACTATGGGAGGGTTTATTTTAGCAGGTCAAATTTTTTGTTGTTAAAACATTTATTTTTTAAGATTAAAATCTTCATTGTGTAGAATGTGATTGATACTGGCAGGCCGTAAACTTATCAACAACTGTGGGAGGGTTTATTCTAGCAGGTTAAATTTTTTGTTGTTAAAACATTTATTTTTTTTACACTTTTTAGATTTAAATTTCCTTTTTCGTCCGCTACCGCGAACAGCTTCGCTTAACTTTTTCTTTGCTGTGTCTAGTTCTTCTTTTGATGCGTTAGATACAGATGAGCCTGAAATTATGTTAGCAGCGACATTTTTTGCTAGGTCTTTTCCAATATCTAAAGTCTTGGAAGCTAAATTTTTCACGTAGTCGCTTTGTAAAACTCTTTTTCCAGCATTTAATCCTACCCTAGCTATTGGTAAAAAAGATCTGAAAAGACCTCCCAATATGGCACCTAAACCTCTTCCTCTTTGTAATTCTGTTCCTTGGTGGAACCTCATCCTACAGAAATTTTTTTTTGAACCTGTAGATAGATATTGGGCTTATATTCAGTTTTTTTGCGATATCTTTAATAGTTTGTTTTTTGTCGGTGTTGTTGAAATGTTTAAATATTAATCCTCCAATTATAGTAAGAGGTTGGTGTCCTGATTGCTTAAATTGTGATAAATATCTTAAGAGTTTCTGATATGTGTCGTAATTTATGTTAAACATTTTTGTGTATTTTTCTAACCTCTCATTAACATCAATTATATTTATTTTATTAATTTTTATATCATTTTTGCTTATTTGAAATAAATTTGATATATCTTTTAAAGAGATGTTTCCTCTGTTTTTGTTAGCTAGATTATAAAAAATGTTTGCAGCTCTTTTGTTGTTTATATTTTCTTTTTTATTAGTTTGTGTGTGTGTTAAATCACTTTTATCTATTTGAAATTTGTCAAATACATTTTCATAAAATCCGTAAGTTTCATGTATATCAATTTTGTTGGATGTAATGGGTGGGTGTATAAATGTGTTATCTTTAACCGTCCCACACTTTAGGCAGATAATAGTTCCTTCGTGGGAATCTATTATTTCTTCTTGGTGGTCACAATTCATTTTTCTATTAATTTTATTGTGTTTTCTATGATTTTTGGTAGTTTATTTGGATCTTTGAATCCTACTATGTTGATTTTTCCGGTGTGAAAGATGATTAATGTGGCGTACTTTGTTTTTAAAAATAGACCTGGAAATTTTTCTTGATTGAATTTTATATTTTTGAATAATGATAGGTCGTTAGCCAAGTTTTTTAAATTAATTTCTTTTTGGTAGTTTAAAGTTGCTGTGATATTGTCAATGGTTTCACTAATTATTTTCACGTTGATTTCATTTAAAGTCTCTTTTAAAAAAGATATTGCTGATTTGATTTTTTCAATATTGTTTATTTTGGTAACGTTGACGTGTTTCGAAACGGATTTTGATTTAAAAAAAACGTAAACGTATATATCTTTTAATATTAGATAATTATTCTTTTCAAAAAAAAAAATATTTTTTTTCTTCAAAATTTTTTTAACTGTATTTAAACCAATTTCTTCTATCTTTAGACTGATTTTTATGTTGCTTATTTTGTACATAATAAAATGACTGATAGAAGAGGTATAGGAACATTTGTGTGTGATGAAGTCGAGTTGACGACTGGTCATCTTGATTTATTCACACCTGTTATACCAGAAAATGTTTTAAAACAAGGTTTTACTGTTGAGATAAATCCCCCGAGTGTGTTAACAGATACAGGACCTTTTGAGTTTATAATTCCTAGAGATCCTGATCATTATACATATTTACCTTTGACAAGATTATCTGGGTCTGTTCAATTTCTTAAAACAGATGGTAATAATTTAGGTGAGACAGATGATTTGTCTGTCTGTAATTTGTTTACTCAATCACTTTTTAAACAAGTGGAGCTAGAATTGGAGGGTAATCAAATCAATGATATTAGTAGTTCTACTTATGCGTTAAAAGCCTTTATTGAAACTATGTTAACCTACGGAAATGAGGCTAAAAGCACTCATTTACGGATGGCAGGATTTGAACAAGATACAGTATCAGTTCCTGAAACTTATAAAACAAAAGCATGGGAAAATAGGAGAAAATGGATTAGTGGTTCTGATGAATTTCATTTTAGTCAGATTGTTCATTGTGATTTTTTACAATCTGAAAGATTTTTGTTGCCTAATGTAGGTTGGACAATTAGATTTATAAGAAATCGTGATGATTATACTTTTATTGGACCTACTTTAATAGGGCGTATTAAATTTAAAAAGCTCAAGTTATCAATTCACAAAGTAAGAATAGCACCTGATTTTGACAGAGCAATAGAGTCAAATTTGTTAAAAGAACCTGCAATGTATCCAATAACCCAATCAAAAATAAGATCTTTTTTGATCAATAGTGGTACAAGAACGACAATTATTCAAAATGTGATGTCTGGTAATCTTCCTCAGGGGTTAGTAATTGGTTTTTTGGCAACTGGTTCGTTTAATGGTGACGTAACTTTAAATCCTTTTACTTTTAAACATTTCAAACTGAATAGTTTGAATTTGAAAATTAATGGCATTCCATTTCATAATAGACCTTTTCAACCAAATTATACCACCGGTGAGTTTGTAAGAGAATATGAAAATTTGTTTAATCATACAGGTGTTTTACACGGTAATAATGTGTTTACAATTACCATGCATGATTTCAAAGAAAATTTAAATTTATATCCTTTTGATTTTTCGCCTGATTTGTGTAATTCCTATCATCAGCATACTGCTAAACAAGGAAATGTGGAAATAGAGTTGGGTTTTGAAACGGAACTTACAGCTAATATATATATGATAGTATATTCGTCTTATAAGCAGACTGTGTTCATCGATTCCAAAAGAACTGTTACATTAGTAGAATAAATTAAAATGTCTGGAATTACAAATAAAGATATAGAATTTCTTGGAAAAAAGGGATTAAAAATTAAAAATTTTTTAGGGGTTTATCCATCGGATGTTTTGCCTAATATAAAAAAAAAGAATATGTTTGCATGTGTTTTTAATTTATCTGAACATGATCAGGAAGGAACTCATTTTGTAAGTGTTGTAAAGTTAAAAAAGAAAATTTTTTATTTCGATTCTTTCGGAAAAGTTTGTGATAATGATAACATTAATAAATTCATGAATTCGCTAAAGTTAAAAATATTTTCTAATCTTATGAAAATCCAAGAAGATTCTAGCCATTATTGTGGGTTGTTCGCAATCTATTCTGTTTACGTTTTATTAACCCGAAGGAAAAGTATGTCAAGTTTGCAAGCCGAGTTTGAAGAAGATCAGAAGATAAATGATAACAAAGTTTTAAAAAAATTAACATTTATTTTAAAAAAGAAATAAAAATAAATTTGAAACAATCAATCATTTTTTTTTAAACGATCGAGGGCGTATTCGCAGCATTTTTTTATTTTCTCCAAACAGCTTAATGGGATATTGTGTTCCAATTGGAACTGTTCTCCCGTTGGTCTGCGGCAGCGTTTGCGGAATGTCACGTAGTTCGAGTCTCCCTCGAAACTGTTTTTCCATTCCGCACCATTGACCGTACGAATCATCATCATGTGGTTCTGGTTGATTTTCATGCGGATGGGCTTGATTTTGATGTTGTATGGAGTCTCATTTAAATCGTATTCGCAGTTCGTATCGTCATAAGGGATATTCTTTTTGACCTCAAACCAAATAAAATCAAATGAAATCTTTTATTACGGACTCATTGGCATTAGTAAATTATCACCTCGTTGTTTGTGAGGTCATATGAGGACACGTTTTCCCTTGGAGCTGTCAAGCCCCCGATCGTAACGTCGCGTTCCTCAGTCTCGAAATTTTCCGTCTGGGGGTGGGTTCGTTTTTTTCCTGCTCTATCATCCGAAAGAGATCTTTCGGGGGTTTTTTCCATAATTCTACGCGATTTATTGTTAATCATGTTTCTGTTTTCTGGATGGCCAGTATTCTAAGTAAAGTATATATTTTTCAAAATTTTAATTTTTTTCTACATTTTGGGTTGAGTAATTTCATAGCAAATACCTTCTTCGGAGGTTTTTTCGGAGCGTCGTCGGAAGAGTCATACTCATAGTCGCTAGCGATTTTCCTCGCCTTCTTCGACGTCTTCGACGTCTTTTCGACGTCCGAATCGTAATCCTCGATGGGTTCGACACCGATTTCCTCTTCTTCCTCCTCTTGGACATGCTGGATTTGCATGGGTATTGGTAGAGGTCGTTTCGCAGGCACTAAAAGTTAAAAGTTTAGAAAAAAAATTTTTTTTCTTAAATACTGTAAACTTACTTCTGACAGTTTTTCTTTGAGCCATTTTTTCTTCGGCAAGTTTTTTTTACTTTGGAAATATGATTAAATAATCGGACCAGCTTTGAAATCAAACTGTTAGTACATTTCATCGAGCTGCAAGTTTTTATGTGTTTCTAGAAAAAGGGGCGGTGGTTGTCGTTCTGGGTAATCTGATTGGAACGAGCGTGGTCGTTGGTTTAAAGAAAAAACGGTTTCATTTAGATTTTGGTATTCGGACGAAATGGAGAGACATAGATGTGAATTTGAAAACTGTAACCGTGTTTTTTCGAGACGGTGGAATTTAAACAGACATATTGCTGATTTTCATGGTGAAAATAAGTTTAGCGAAAACTGTATTTTGTGTAATGAATATTTTACTGAAAGCAAAAAACTTCAAGAACATTTGTTGTTAAAGCATAGACCTAGTGACAAGTTTCTTCTTCATTCGGAAGCCTTCGAGCGTTCGGTTTCGAAATATCGGATGAACTATGGACCTGAAATGTTGAGTTTCCGTGATGCGCAGAATTCGATCTTTGAAGAAATAAAAGCTACTATTCTTTACGAGTCTGTTCAGAATACTTTGGTGAAAGTAAGTCTTGTTATGATTTGTCAGATGTCAATGCACGATTATGTTGGTGATACTGTTCACACGGTTCTGGTCCCCTTTCGATCATCCGTTTTTACATCTCATTCGGTTAAAACCAGGGGTTTTTCGGCAAAGGTTCGACATGCTTTTCAACAACAGGAAGAAGCTATGGAAGAATTTTGCAAAAGCGGTTCTAATTGGGTTTTCGACAAAGCTGTGGCTTTTGATTTAGAAATTGCAAAAATGAAACCACTCGTTATGGGAGGATGGGCCAAAGACATGAAAGTGACAAAACATTCGCACTTGTACGATCCTGAAAATGAAGATGATTTCTGTTTTTTAAAATGTCTTTATAAGGCATTATCACCCTCTCAAAATTTTCTCCACTGGAAAAAAAACCTAAATACAGAAAATATACATTTCCCGATCACACTAAAACAAGTGAAGAAGTTTCTTGATAAAAATCCTGAATTGGGTTTGAAACTCAATATTCTTTATCGGGATCTGTCTAATGCGGTTTTTCCTATAGAATGTGGAATTGGAGACGGAAACGATGTTGTCAACCTGTTAATGGTTGATGTTGTGCAGTATCCTGACACGTGTGAAGAATTTAGGTTTAAACATTTTATGTTGATAACCGATTTGGACAAATTTTTGCAAACTCGTTATCGAGGTGGGTTTTATGATACCAAAGGAAGTCCTATTAAGTACAGCTACGCGAAAAAACCAAATCATTGCGTTCATTGCTTTCAGAATTTTTCTGATAAAATCGTCTTGGAAAAACATTTGCGGTTATGTATGATCAATAAACCTGTTGTAGAAACTGTGTCTCCCGAAGAAGGTATTCCCGACTTTTTTCATAATCATCAGCACAAACATCCTAAAGATCTTGTGGGTTACCTGGATTTTGAAACCGTCATGATAAACGGTCAAAAAACTTGCAAAGATTGTCTGAGTTTGCGGTGTAAATGTGACAAATCATTTACCGAAATTGTTTCCGTTCAAGAACCGTGTGCTTATTGTCTTGTGTTTGTAAAAAATGGTAAAGAGCTTGTGTATGTGAAAACTTATATTGGAAATGATGCTGCCGATCATTTTGTGGCTGATTTGATAACATGTTGGAACACCTGGATTGTCAAGTTACTATTTACAAAGAAAGAGATGGTGTTTTCAAGACATGACAAAAATTCGTATGAAAAATCTCAGATGTGTTGGATGTGTGAAAGAAATTTTGAAAGTTTTCAGCTTGTTAAATGTAGAGATCATGACCATCTAACAGGCCAATATCTCGGTGCATCCTGTCAATCATGCAATTTGAAACGGACTTTTCAACGTCATGTCCCGATTTTTTTGCATAATGGTTCAAAGTTTGATTTCCATTTCATTGTGAGAGCATTGGCTAAAAAACAGCAGATTGATACTATAAAAGTTTTGCCTCACAACACCGAACATTTTAGGACTATACAGATAAAAGGTTTTAAATTTTTGGACTCCTTAGCTTTTTTACAATCGTCTCTAGCGCAGTTGACAAAAGATCTTTCGGACACACAGCATTCATACAGACTGCTGAAGCAATCAAAACTTGTGAAGACAAATGGGAAATTTGATTCCGAAAAATTTCAGCTATTGCTGAAAAAAAGTTTCTATCCATACGAGTTTTGTACAAGTGTTGAAAAAATGAAGAATACTACAAAGATCCCAAGACGAAGCGACTTTTATAGCAGTCTTTCAGAGCAGATGATTTCAGAAGATGACTACGCAATTGCAAAAAAAGTCTGGAACATTTACGGGTGTGTCAATTTGCTTGACTATGCTGCAATCTATTGCAAACTTGATACCATACTTCTGGCTGAGGTCTTCGAAAAGTTTCGAAATGATATGCTTGGTTTCAGCGAACTAGACCCTACCTATTACATCAGTTTGCCCGGTTTCGCCTACGATTCCATGCTAAAAATTACAAAATGTCAGATCGAATTACTGGCCGATATCGATATGGTCCATTTTTTTGAGTTATCCATTAGAGGCGGTGTCAGTTTCATCAACCACAGATATTTAAAAGCAGAAGAAGATGGATGCGGTGAGATCGTCTACATTGATGCGAACGTAAGTTTTTTATTTGATGTTGATGATGATAAGATGTTGATGATAATAAAAAATAATTTTTTTTGTTTAGAATCTATATGGTTTGGCACAAACATCGAAGTTACCTTACAAAGGATTTCACTGGCTCTCTGAAGCAGATTATTCATCGATTGAGTGGGACAAAGTTGATACAGAAACAAATGATGGTTATGTTTTAGAAGTTGATTTATCTTATCCTAAAAATCTGCACAAAAAACATTCAAATCTACCTCTGGCTCCTGAAAATGTTGAAATAACGTTTGAAAACCTCTCGGAAACGGCCCAATCTCTGCTTGTAGAATCGGGTTCGGGTGAGAAGTTCAAAGATGTTAAGCTTCTTTCAACTTTTTATGATCGAGTGGAGTATGTTGTGCATTTCAAGTTGCTGAAGCTATACCTTCAGCTAGGGATGAAACTTCTGAAGATACACCGGGTCGTAAAGTTTAAGCAGGCTGCTTTCATCAAGCCCTTTATCGACAAGTGCACTCAATATAGACAGATTTCAAAAACAAAATTCGAACAGGATCAATTTAAAAAACTTGCAAACAGCGTCTATGGAAAAACAATTCAAAACCCTAGAAACTATGTGCGTGTCAAGTTACATACTAACGCATTATCGCTGAAAAAAGCTGTTAGTCATATATCGTTCAAAAATTTTTCAATCATTGCGGACGATTTTGTACAGACCAACCATTCTTTATCTGTGATAGAACATAAACAGCCCTTGTTCATCGGCTTCACCATTCTTGAGTTAAGCAAACATTTTATGTTTGATTTTTTTTACAACAAGATGACCAAGAATTTGAAATGTGAGCTAAAACTGGGAATGACTGATACAGATTCTTTTCTCTTTTATGTCAGCGATAAAAAAGAGTTTCAAAAGCACATGGCTAAATTCATGGATTATTCTAACTACCCTGAAGATCATCCTCAATATTCTTTGGAGAATAAGTCTAAACTGGGATTTTTCAAGAATGAGTTGGGTGGAAAGCTGTTTTGCAAAGAATTTGTTGGTTTGAGGTCCAAGTGTTATGCGATGAAACTGAAGGATGTTAGTGGAAAACACGATGAGAAAAAAGTTTGCAAAGGGCTGGGGCGAGTGGCTATCAGAAACAGGCTGAAGTTTAAACATTACAAATCATGCTTGTTTGAGCAAAAAGCTATGAGATTTGACTACAACACAATCAATTCGAGGTCACATGTTATCAGGACTGTTAGAATCAACAAAAAAGCTTTGAACTTTTTTGACTCCAAAAGATGGATGTACCAGTGCCAGATCCATTCCGAACCGTATGGCAGTAGTCTGCTTAAAACCCGTGAGGAAAAATGCCGATTTTGTAAATAGGTATGAATTTTTTATTATCTATATAAAAAGATATTTATTAAATGAATTTATTACATCTTTTCAGATAAAAATTGTGATGTGAAATGGAAGTAATTACAATTATTATAATACAGGCTCTTCCACTACCATTCTCCAGGGTAAAGATGCTCTTGTTTGTTGCAGATCCTCAAGAGTTTGTCTCTTGCATCTAACCAGTTCTGTTAAGATGGCCTCTTCGGCATGCTTGTGCGTAAAGGGTACTGGAGGAGGTTCGAAGATAAACTCGTCTTCTACCTTTTTTTCTTCAGGCTTTAGAGTGAGTACCAATTTTTTGTAAAAATAAAGAAGTGCAAGTAAAGATATTGAAAGACTTGCAAGCATGCCTGTAACGAGGCCGAGAAGATAAGAAATAATATTTGATGTTGTCAATAAATCTTTTACAGAGTCTTCTATGTCTACGATATTTTTTGGCAGTAAGAAGTCATCATAAGAAGTGGGTTCTTGCATGTCTATAGACATGTCGGGGGAACCGACCAAGTGGAGAATCTCCGCGGCTGAGGAGTTCAATCCTTCCTCTTCCACATACAGTACTGGAGGAAATGTTTCTTTATTACCATCGCGAACCGAAGGAGTCACAGATAAATTGGTTGCAACATCGGTACCCTGGAAAAGAACAAAAAGTCGACCACGAGAAGACGTCAGAAATTTTGAAAAGCTCAAAAAGGAGCGTGAAAAAACCCAAACCCAACCCCCAAACCTAACCCAGAACACCGGCCATAAAGTTAAAATGCGTCATAAAACTTGGAAAATTTCATTTGGAGAGTTTATGGCCTGTGTTCTGGGTTTTCCGTGAGAAGCTAAAAAGAAATTTTGAAAAGCTCCAAAATGAACATGATAAAACTAGAATACTGGTCAATGCACTCCAAAATGGTCATGACAAAACTAGAATACTAGCCATCAAAGCTCTCCAAATGAAATTTTCCAAGTCTTATGACATATTTTATAGGATCAGATAATGGTTGCAGAAGAAGAAGACCCTTTGCTCCCACGTGCTTTGGGAAAGAGGGGACTTCCTTCCAATGCTCCTTGTCTCAGTTTTTTCTGTATGTCGTGCCTTTATCCTGGGGAGGTAAAGAAACGAGGTTGTGAAAAAACTGATTATCTGATTGGGTACCGCCAAAAAAGAAAATTATGCCCCCTTATTGCCCTCAATCACTTCTTTGTCCACTACTTCAAGGTCCAATTTGCGCGGGGCACTTGAGTTCCCCATATAAGTCTGCTGAAGCTGTGTCTTTGTACTTTTTCCATCTTTTTGAACCCCTATGCCGCCGCAAATATTTTCCATCTTTTTGATACCCCATTATTGCAGGAAAAGTGAACCCCTATGCTGCCACAAATATTTTCCATCTTTTTGAATCCCCAATATTGCAGGAAAGTTCTCCTTCTTCTCTTATTATCATATCGATATATATTTTTTAGCCTGTAATGTAAAGGTGCAGCCCTCTATTTTTGAATGAGTAATCGTGTACAAAGTTTTTTTAATCTCCTCTACATGACCTAATTACTATTAGCCAATTAATACCCTTACTTTTCTCCATGGTTGTGATTTATTTCTGGCATAATGTAAGAGTCATTTTCAGCACACGCCCCGTTTTTTCGATTCAAATCACTTTTGAATTCTAGTCTTATAAACTGTTTATAAAATGCCAGTATCTAATCAAATTACTTTTGAACAAAACAATCTATCTCCTTTTTCATATGCTACAAGTAGCGTTGCTAGTTGTAGGGGATCCGAAATATGGATTCGCAAGCTTTGGACAGTCTGTTTGTTCAGTTTTTTTGTACGATGACAAAAATTGATGTAGTGTTCACCTCCTGTGCTACTGATGCTTTGAACCACTTTCTGTACAGTTTTTATACAATGAGAGAAATTGACGTAGTATTCCCTCCCTGACACCCACTCTCATTATTTAGAAAGGTTCCAACACCTTCCAAGTACTTAAAGATATTGTTCCCCTTTTTTGAGAAATTTGAGAAAGTTATATTTTTTCACGCAAGTCTGAGAAGATTGGAACAAGTCCAGGAAGATTGAGAAAACCTGGGGCAAAGTATTTTCGTACCCTAAGATGTAAGCATCCCAAAAAAATAAAAAGTACAAACAATAACCTCAACAGTGTTCTGTGTTCTTTTGAGTTGATCTTGAAGCAATTTTGACAGCCTCTCCACATTTTGATCACCTTTTCGTAAAATGATTTTCATCCAGGCAAGTGTTTTTTGTAATGTACTGTTAAATGTTTCAATTTTGTCTGAAATGTTAGCCAGATCTGATTGTTGGACGCATTCCTAAATAAAACCATATTTCAATAAACTTAAAAATAACAGTAAGAAAATTAAATACCATTTTAGTAATCTGTAGAGTTGTGTTTTCCACAGCTCCAATGATTTTGGCGGAAATGTTAGTCAGATCCAATTTTTGGACGCATTCCTAAATAAAACCATCTTTCAATAAACTTAAAAATAACAGTAAGAAAATTAAATACCATTTTAGTAATCTGTAGAGTTGTGTTTTCCACAGCTCTAATGATTTTCATCGACGCGTTTTGGTTGGTCGCTGACAGATCCGCCAAATCCGACTTTTGTACATGTTCCTAAATAAAATCATCTTTCAATAAACGTCAAAGTAACAGTAAGAAAAGTAAATACCGTTTTTGTAAGCTGGCGGGTTATATTTTCTACATCTCTAACGGTTTTGGAGAGGTTGGCCAAATCAGTACTCATAATATCGCTTAAAATCATACAAGTCAACGAAAGGTCTTCTTTTTTTAAACAATCCTGTGCAAAAACATTTTAGTTTCAAACATGTCGTGCAAATTGTTAATAAATTTTATTCACCGATTTTTCCAAAATTTTTTTTGTAACGTCGGGCGCTGGAGCGGGTGTGGTTGTTGGTTTTTTTGATGATTTTTTTACCTGGGGTAGTGTCGTGGACGGGGTTGTGGACGGGGTCGTGGACGGAGTTGTTAGGAACGTCGTGGTAGAAGACGTTGTTTGGGGTGTGCTTGGTAGTGAACTTCTGTACACCGTAATTAAATTAAAGAAATCATCATTGATCTCATCCTGTAGAATAATGGGATATTAAGAAAGGAATTGAACAAAATTGAAATTTTTTTACCTCATAGTTTTGGGCCGTGCAGACAGTTAAAATCAATATTAATAAGACGTTCATGATGATCTTGATGCGTTGACAGATATGAAATAACTGATGAATCAAGGATGCTAGCGAGTGGGTAATAACTGATTATAAATTTTTTCGTAAGAAGCTTCGTCAGCGAGGTGTTTCATTTCACACCTAGAAATGAATTTAGATCTTCTTCGTTGTCGTTGTAATACAAATTTAGTTGAGTGATGTCTGTCTGGGTTTGGGCGTCTTGCAGGAGTGGTTGCAATACGTTGAAAACATTTTTATCGTAATATGCCTTTCTTGAAGCTGGGGTGCTCTTCTGAGTTTCTCTGGAAGTTCCTGGCACATGCATTATTTGGTTCTCGATTTCGTTTTCAGACAAATCGTCGGTTGTTGGTTGGGTGATAAACGGTAATAACTGCCTCGTTTCATTAAGCTGGCATAAGCAGGTTTGTTTAACACCCTTCCTGTTGAAGAAAAATATAATGGTTTGAACAGCTTTTTAATTCAAATGTGTTTCGATAATTTTTTTACCAAGAGTTTCTGAATTCCTCAGCTTCTTTTTTTAATTTGATGATCCTTGCGCGTTCTCTGTTATAAAGAATAGAAAATTCTGTAAGGCTTTTAAATCTAAAGGTTCTTTCCATCAACACAGTAGGATCGAAATTTTCTACGGCGGGAAGTGGTATGACACGTTCGACATTTTCGAGAGGTTTTTTTCTTAATCTTCTTTTAATGGTTTTTTTCTTGTTTTCCATGGTGAAAGTCACAGGTGAAAGTCACAGGAAAAATTTGACCAACCGTACGTATCACAGATACAATCTGTGCTGAACTAAAACGAAAAAATATTCTGATTAGGTTATGTATTTTTTTTTTTTATTAATTTCTACCTTGAAGAGTCTTTGGCTTACCACACAAAAATCGGTAGAATTCCAAAGTAGATCTGCGTCCAAAATAAATTGGATGACGTCGCTATCAATTTTTTCACACCGTGTAAATTTCAAGAACTTGTAGTAATTACTGATTGCGGGTGATTGTGGTGAGAAACTCTTAAGTACTGCGATGTCAAAAAACCTCGCTTGGTAGGTATTCACTATCTCCATGGCTTTTCTGGCGTCCTGTTAAAGGGTGTCTGTCTCGTACGTTACTGGCGCTTTTTTTCAAAATTGAACCAATCACGCGCCCCGTCGTTGGTTGTTTACGAAGACACTCTGGTTGTGTTCGTGCGTCCTGCTAGTAAAAAGCCCTTGTATGTTCTATGGGCAAGATTGATCCTGCCCCATTGTCGGCTCTGGTTTTTTTCAAGCAAAGCAACTTGTGTAGTTGCTGAAAGTCTCCGCGTGTACACATGTCTGTGGTAAGTTGGTTTATAAATCGGTGGAGTGAACAAAGACAACGCGGTCGCTATGATGAAATTCTTTTTTTGGTATTTCGTATACTAAAATTTGTGGTAGAGGTTGGGAGTAATTTATTTTTTTATTTCTTCTGTTTCAGAACTTTGGATCAATTTTATTAACATATATGCACAAAAAATTATTAAACCGATATATGCGATGAGCAAGAAACATGATGAAATCGTGTGGAGACCGGGTTCGTTGTAGATTTCCTTTAAAATCTTATATCTTATGAAGTCTTCTTTAGAAATAGTAATGTTAATATTCCTGTCGAGTCTGTTAAAAAACAAAAATGATAAGTTAAGACTCCATTAAATTAATGGGTAAGTACTTACATCATTTTTATCTTGAGAATGAATGAATCTGACGTTCGAAATTGATATGTAGCAATTAGTTTTTTTGTAATCTTTCAAACTTGATGGACAGTGTGATATTATTTTAATTCACAGTGTTTAATTTTTATCGCGTACACAAATTTATTGAGCTTTCCAAAGCCGGTTGGAAAGTTCGGTGACGCGTACCGGATTGTTTTTTTAAGTTAAGCAAAACCGGTTAGGAAGTTTGGTATTTTCTTTTTTCCCGGCAGAAACCCTTTTCAATCACGTTTCTTGTTGAAGCAAAAACGGAGTAGTTAAAAACTTTTTATTCAGGTACATCTTCTTAAGATTTAAACAAATGATCATATAAAGCTATGGCGTTGATAAGATGTCTTCTTGCCTTCTCGTTTGGAAATTTAAGAAAATATTCCTTTTCGATTTCTTTAATCTCTGCATAGTTGGTGACAAAATATTGTCGGTTCTTCTCAAAAAGTATTCCCAAGGCGACGTACCGACGGCGTGCTCTCTCAACATAATCTTCGTTGTCGACGTAAAGGTATGCCAAATTTAGCCAAGATTCTGGTTCGAAACCACAACGTTTGAATCTTGAGACGTAAAACAGACCTGTGACCGCTCGCATCGTCGGGGAAGGGTCCTGTGCATTACATATTCGTTTTAACTTTTTTCAGTTGGTGGCTAAAAGTAACTACGTACCTCCGGACTCTGTGCGTAGATTTTTTGCAAGTCGATTTCACATTGCATAAGCAAGTCTGTTTTTTCCAAGTCCCAGTACGGGTGTTTAACCATTTTTATTTATTTCCCAATCTTTTCTTTTAGACCCTTTTTATCAGACGTAAAGATTCTACTGAAACTTTATCGGACGTGAAGATTCTACCGAAACTTGAAACTTGAGACAGATTGATATTACGGATGTGCTTATCCCAGACGGTATAGAAATCAAAGCTTTACGAGCACTCAATATATTTACAAAATTAACATATTTATATTTTAAATATTCTTCATATTTTTTTAGAAAAAAAATGGACCGGTCCGAACCTGCAAAATACGGTAAAATATTGGGTATAGAAATGCAAGCAAACCCAAAACAAAGTTACCTTTTTGATCCGAAGACCGGTCACAAAAAACCCCAGCCGTCGAAGAAACAAAAAGACACACAAAAATTTTGGGCCGGTGGGATAGAACAGACACTGCTTAATCTGGAAAATGAAAGGTACCTTTGGTGGTTTTGTCGAAAACGTTTAATCTTAAACAAACTCACTTCAAAGACAGCCTGTGGTCCCACCGGCAAACTGCAAGAAATGAAAAAAATTCAAATTTGTCGGCTGTGATTCACTAACTGTTACTTACAGTAAGACGGCTGGGGTTCAGCAAAATCAGGTCGGGTTGGTGACGCCAGGCGTTGTTGAAACTACTAAAAAAAGTAAGTTTGTCATTTTTGGAAGAAATTGAATCTGTGAACAAAGATCTTACTTTACAGGCAGCCTGGGTCCAACCCGACCTCTTCCAGGAATGAGTTACGTTACATACTCTGAAACAAGAGGAGTGGTAAAGATTTCGGGTATAACCAAACAACCATTAAAATCTTGGTCATACCCGTTGTGTTCCGTGGTAAGCACGGAGAATCTTCTCGATCCGGAGGACCCCGGTTCGCATGATATTTTCCAGCCCCCCAACGTGCAGAAGGTAGTTTATCCTGGGGGGCGCATCACGTTCCGTCACGGCGATGATGAATTCTTTCGTGTGGATGCATTCTCGTAAGGTCTGGGGTAATAAAAAACAGACTTGATTATGCAATGTGAAATCGACTTGCAAAAAATCTACGCACAGAGTCCAGAGGTACGTAGTTACTTTTCATTCATTTAAAAAATTTTGCAAATTGGTTTATACTAAAATGACTTACCATGTGCCATTCTTTTAGAATGTTGAACGCATCCCTGTCCGTGACGACGTCGATGTGGTCAATCAAATCGCGAAGCAAACCGTTGCCCTCCGAAATATCACAATTGACTAGTTCCAGGTATTTGGCTAAAAATTCTGCCCGTTTGTGCTCCATGTCAAAAAGTTAAAAAGTTAAAATCGTCGGTTTGTCAAAAATTAAAATGTGCCTTTCAGTCAAATGACTAGAACGTAACTGAAGTGGACAATTTAAAGAGCTGACCACGTAACATTATTTGGGAGGTCAGCTTCTTTTTCCGTCGGGAAGTCAGCTTCTTTTTTCCGTCGGAAGCAAGGTGATTCGATTCGAGGCGGAGGTCCGTTTGAATACTTTTTATTTATATATATTTTTTCTTTTAGAAGAAGACATATATTCATAGGATATTTTTGTGTTTAAAAGAGACCGCTTTTGGAATCGTCGTTTAGTTAGATTTTTTTATAAATTGTAAAAATTGAGTCGCTTTGCATTTGATTTCTTGCACGTAGGGTGGTGCGGTGTGAAAAATACTACAACTTTGCTGACTGCACGCTTCTTTCTCTTGTGGGTGGGTCTGATGTTCTGTAACAACTTTTCTGTGGATGGGTGTGTAATATGTCTGGCAAGAACAAAGAATGAAGGAGGTTTTGTGTAGCGTCGTCTCGAAATTTTTTAATATCGTTCAATATTTTTTTTTTCCCTCAAAAATGGATTGTCGAGAATATGAAAGAAACTGTGAAAGAGTGCTTGAATTACAAGAAGAAATAGCTGATCTGGATAAGACGATAGAGTTTGAGGACCTTGTTTTAACTGATGTGCTAGTCGAGTTGGACGTGCCGATCTGTCCTGATTATTTTGATGAAATCGAGGATGTAAGTAAAATTGTGTTTCTGCATATTAGCCGCAACATTAAAAAAGTTATTTTTTTAAGGCCGTGAGCGGGCAAAGTGACAGGGATATCGCACGAATTGATGCCATGACTCCTGAAGAAAAGGAGCGAGGCCGTCATCTACTACAGCAGATGAAGATCGCCAATCTTGATCCTAGCGCAACGACCGACCTAGCTAGAGCCTATGCAAACCGGGAATATAGACATGGGGCTAAGCGAAAGTTGGGGATGCTAAAGAAATTCCTCAAAAGGGTTGACTTCCTTGATTCCTATTCGGATTTTGGTTACTGGAAAATAGTCGAGAGGTTGAGGGAAGTCTATCCTCGAGAGGGGCGTCTTGGTTTGGTGGAGCTCGTAGCTTTCTACTTGCACCAGAAACTGAAATATGACTTTTATTTTGGAACCTCGGAGAGTGAGGAGGATAAAGCATGTGAGGAAACAAATGAATAGAGAAAAGTTTTATTTTTTTTCTCGTAACAGATTTGATGAAATGTTTTTGTACACATCGGTCTGAAAAATAAAATTTCTTTAATTGTTTTTTTTAGTTGTCTGCAATTAAAATTCTTACATTACAATGTCCAAGATTCCGGGTCTGTTAAAAACAATGCTAATCTGCAAATTATTGCGGATGAGAAGACAAAAAGGAGAATCAGGCTCCAGTTCATGAAAGCTTTTAAATCAAGATCTACTTCGTCCACATTATTTTCTAGTTCAGTATTCCGGATTTCGGACAGTTTTTTACTTTTGTTTTGTAGAATGTCGCTTACACCTCGTAAAGTAGTTTTAACATCTGTGTAAGTACCTAAAGTATTTAGGTGTAGTTTTATTTCTTTTCTCTCATTCCTTACTTTGTTAACTTTCAAATAAGCTTTGCGAAGACAAGGCCTTAACTTTTTCTCCACAAGATCAGGTTTTCCATTTTCATCTACGACTTCATTGAAAATACACTTTGTCTTATGAAGATTTTGGTTTTCTCTAAGTAATGTTTCACATTCTTCCAAAGTTTCTAAAACTTCATTTACTGTTCCTGTTACATCCAGTTTAATATAGTTTAAATGTTCTGGGTTTGTATAAATTTCCATACACGAAGTTCTGTGACTTTTTGTGTCTACACTCATGTTTACGCTGGTTTTTACCACACAACTTATAATCCTGATCTGGCACGGAATTTGAAAAAAGTTGGGTGTGGAAAAGGAGGTGGGTTTGTTTGATCGCTGGGAAGTGCTGTCAAAACAATCTTACGCGATATTTTGAGTAAGTTGGGTGTGGAAAAGGAGGAGGGTCGCTACTCCTCCAAAAAGCTTTGCCGAAGGCAAAGCTTTTTAGGAGGAGTGCGACCCTCCTCCTTTTCCACACCCAACTTACTCAAAATATCGCGTAAGATTTTACAACAGCTGTGGGATTGCGAAACTTAAATGAAGGGTTTTT
>Ga0194117_10001710_pt1 | contig 24727 bp, 25 predicted proteins | sample TA2MahsurfametaG_FD_160579 | JGI IMG/M metagenome (GOLD analysis project Ga0194117, IMG submission 160579) | Freshwater microbial communities from Lake Tanganyika, Tanzania - TA2015009 Mahale N1 surface | ecosystem: Environmental > Aquatic > Freshwater > Lake | place: Tanzania: Lake Tanganyika...
ATTAAAGGAACTTATAATAGAACTGAAAAATATCATAAGAACCCTTCAAATAGGAGAAAAACATTAAAAAATTATAAATAATTAGCATATTTAAAAGTCGGCGTTTTAAATGTGCAAAGGTGTAAAAGAAACATTATCGAGGGTTTTCTTACGGTCTTCGGCGTTTTTGGCCTCACTCGAATTCGCGTATTCAAACGATACATTTCGAAATTCGATATCTCCAGTGATCGGCACACCCGTTTTATGTCCAGACGCGTCTTTATCATCTACCAAAAGTTTGCGAATATTCGTTTCATTTTCGGCGAGCTTACCATACTCAGCAATGACGAGAATACTTCGTTGTGAAGCAGTCTTGATATACCGAACAAAAAATAACATAATAATAATAACCTTTATCGTTGATGTGCTGTCGATCGATTTGGATTTATACAAACGAAGGATCACATAAACATAAGCAACCAGAATAAGGGTGACGATAATCGACATGGCATATCCACCCTTCGATGTGCTCCATAATTGCGTTTCGTGTGTGCTGTCATATATATCATGTTTCTGTGTCAAGTATTCTTTCTCATCTTTGATCTTTTTCGAGCATATAATACTAATCGAATTACTTAGGACATCGTCGATATTCGACATCAAATTCTTCTCTTCATTCTCTCGTTGTTCCGATGTATTTTTCGTATCTAAAAGAATGTAATAATACAAAATGAAGAACACGATGAATACAATCAAAGTCATACCGCCGATAACAGGATTCAAATAAATGACATACCCAAGAATGACGACACTTGTAAGAACGAATGTGATGACCCAATAAATAAACCTACCTGTAAATGTGGTGACCGTATTCGGTATCTTTAATGCTTTGATAATGTGGTTTGAAATGTCCTCTTTTTCATAATTCACCTCAATATTTTTAAAGATGAGATCGATGAGTTTAAACCGGATGAATTTTTCCATCATCGGGTAATAGATCTTGTCGAAGTAGTTGCTAATCATATAGACCGTATCCACGAAGACACTCAATCCTGCGATTTTCAAAAGAAGGGTTAACGAGTTACTGTATTCCAATTTATTGATCGCGGTAGTGAAGTTTGAAAACAGGTCAGACAATACGATCATTTCGATCGGATTACATATGAGTGTCGTAATGATCGTAATGAATACCCAAAATTTATTGTTATTCAAGAACTCTATAATATATCCTGTAATGATATGATTCTCCATCGTGCCGATGATGGGTGTCAGGCGCGATATTTTTGAATTATAATACTATTATTATAATGAAATATAATAGTAATACAAACTGTTGTTAAAGTATCATCTATCAGAACCTACTTAATTTCTACTGGGGGTTTTCACGAGACGAGAACGACGGCCGGTCTTGGAATTAATCTTGATTGCGCCGAATTTTCCCTTGCGGGCGGTGTAACCATACTTGCGCAGACGGTTCTCCTTCTTTGCGGTAGCGTGCTTCTTGGCGCTCACAATACGGCCGTGCTTATTAAACACGAGATCGCTCTTGGTAAGTCCACCGGGGGTCTTGTAGGCGGTATCATGCCACACCTGAGCACGAGAACCTTCTAACATTTCATATTTTTTACCTTTGACATGGTAAAATCCATCATCGTGGCGGTCCAACCGTTTCACCATTTTACTAAATCTCTCGTTATATCTTATCTTTAGAAAATATCTAAAATGAATTCGTTATAGGGGCTCCAAATCCACCAGGCGCACCGGTCCAACGTCCAAAACGGTTGATATTATTCACCGCATATACCTTTTTCACATTCTTTGTTTCGGTTGCCACGCGTATATTTTGCGCATAACGCATCTTCTTCGTAATATTCGTGTTATTGGTAGAAGTCGCCATTCCAGCAGTTGGATTTGTGATCGTGGGGCATTTATAATACAGAATGCGTATATCATTATTTTGATTATTTATTACAACTGGGTTTCCACAAGAGTCAAACTGAACGAGTGCGTCGTTGATGCGGTATATATCGCTACATGTGAGACCCATACCGAATGTTGTTCGGTAACGCGGTGCTGTCATCGTGTGGTTCTAAAGATACATATTCCATCCAAAATAAAATTGAAGAAGAGTTAAACGTATTGCTAGAATATACTATACCTCAGGACATAATGCCACCTAAAGTCGTTCCAAAAGCCGCTACAGCTACCGCTTCTGCCGCCGCTCCCACCGAAGACCTTAGCAAATACCAAAAAATGACGGATCGCGAGCACATTCTCAAGAAGCCCGACACCTATATCGGAACGATCGAACCGACGGAAACGATGGAATATGTCATGGATGTGGCACCCGATTCTGTCGACGCAGCCGCCGCCGCCGCAGCCGCCCCCGCCACTCCCGCTCTTACCCGACGCAATATTACCTACATCCCTGGTCTCTACAAGCTCTTCGATGAAGGAATGGTAAATATGCGCGACCATGTCGTCCGTCAAGCCCAAGCTGTCGCCGATGGTAAAGCCGACGCACTCCCCGTCACCACACTCGAAGTCGAGATCGACCCTGTCGATGGGACGATTCATATGACGAACGATGGCAACGGTATCGACGTCGCACAGCATCCTGAGCATAAACTCTGGATTCCAGAGATGATTTTCGGCCACCTTCGCACATCAACAAACTACGACGAGAACAAGAAGGAGAAAATCGTTGGCGGGAAGAACGGGTTCGGGTTTAAGCTCGTCCTTATTTGGTCTGTCTGGGGACGTATCGAAACGGTGGATCACGTTCGCGGACTGAAATACGTCCAAGAATTCCGTAACAATCTCTCCGAAATCATGCCGCCGACCGTTACCAAGTCCAAGGTGAAGCCTTATACCCGCGTGAGCTTTCGACCTGATTACGCGAGATTCGGTCTCGCGACCAACAATCTTACGCCAGACATGGCAGCGCTTTTCCTGAAACGCACCTACGATATTGCGGCGGTTACCGACAAGACCGTAAAAGTGAAATACAACGGCGCGCTTGTTCCCGTGCGTCATTTTCAGCAGTATGTCGATCTCTATATCGGCGCAAAGGGCAGCGGCGGCGGCGAAGGTGGTAGCGGCGGCGTCAAGCGCATCTACGAAAACCCTGACCCTCGTTGGGAGTATGTCGTCTGCCTCACTACCACTGACGAATTCGCACACATTTCATTCGTAAACGGAATTTACACACCAAGAGGAGGGAAGCACGTAGAATATATCATCAATCAAATTGTCCGTAAGCTCGCGGAGCTCATCAAGAAGAAGAAGAAAGTCGATGTCAAGCCGAATACAATCAAAGAACAACTGATGCTCTTTCTGCGTTGTGATATCGAGAATCCGTCATTCTCTAGTCAAACCAAAGACGAGCTCGGCACAGCTGTCGCTAATTTTGGGTCATCATGTAAAGTCAGCGATGAATTCATCGAGAAGCTCGCGAAAATGGGCGTCATGGATGCCGCGTGTGCGCTGACCGAAGTCAAGGATACAAAAGCTGCGAAGAAAACCGATGGCGCGAAAACCCGCACAATTCGCGGAATCCCTAAACTCATCGACGCGAATTATGCGGGGTCGCCTGACAAATCCGCACAATGCACCATTATCCTTTGTGAGGGTGATTCAGCCAAAGCCGGTATTATCAGCGGATTGAGCAAAGAAGACCGGAATTATATCGGTGTGTATCCGATGAAAGGTAAGCTCTTCAACGTTCATGGTGAGACGACGAAGCGCATCTCAGAGAACCGCGAGATTGCGGAAATCAAACAGATTCTCGGTCTTGAAACTGGAAAGACATACACACCCGCCGACGTTGCCGCGAAGCTACGTTATGGAAAGGTGCTCTTTATGACCGATCAAGATTTAGATGGTGCACATATCCAAGGTCTAGGTATAAACCTCTTTCAGACAGAGTGGCCATCACTTACGAAGATACCGGGTTTCATCGGATTCATGAATACGCCTATTCTGAAAGCACGCCGCGGCGCACAAGAAGTCCTCTTTTACAACGACGGCGAGTTTGAAGCATGGAAGAAGCAATTCCCCGACGCGGTCGTCCCCGCAAGTTGGCACACGAAATATTATAAAGGTTTAGGCACGAGCACCGGGAAGGAGTTCAAGGAATATTTCGAACAGAAGAAGACCGTAGCGTTTGTTCATACAGGAAAGGAAAGCGACGACCATCTTGATATGGCATTCAACAAGAAACGCGCGGATGACCGAAAGGAGTGGTTGGCGAATTATTCGCGCGAGGTGTTCCTTGATACATCGAAGCCGGAAATCCCGTATGAAGAGTTTATCGACCGCGGCCTAATTCACTTCTCGATATACGACAACGAGCGTTCGATACCCAATCTGATGGATGGATTGAAGATTTCGCTGCGTAAGATTCTGTATGCGGCATTCAAGAAAGGCGGCTTGAAGACGGAAATCAAGGTTGCGCAATTCAGCGGGTATGTATCGGAGCATTCAGCGTATCACCATGGTGAAGCGAGTTTGAATGCGGCGATTGTTGGAATGGCGCAGAACTTTGTAGGGAGCAACAATATTAATTTGTTAGAACCGAATGGTCAGTTTGGGACACGTTCTGCTGGCGGTGACGATAGTGCGAGTGAAAGATACATCTTCACACAACTCAACAAGCTGACGCGACTCATCTTTCGCCAAGAAGACGACGCCATCTTGTCGTATATCAACGACGACGGTCAAATGGTAGAGCCGACGTATTACGCACCAGCGATTCCGATGATTCTCGTGAATGGAAGTAAAGGAATCGGAACCGGATTCAGCACAGATGTCATGCCGCATCATCCACTTCAAATCATCGCTTATATTCGGGCGATGCTCGCAGCAATACCAGCGACCGACCGTCCTGTCATCGAGCCCTACTTTAAAGGATTCAAGGGCACAATTAAGAATATTGCGGCTCCGGCTTCCGCCTCCGCGACCTCCGGTGCCGCGACTAGTGTGGCGGCTAAATATCTCATCAAAGGCACCTACGAAATCATCGCCGACCGTAAAGTCCGTATTACCGAGCTCCCGATTGGAACATGGACCGATGATTACAAAGTATTCTTGGAGAAGTTGATGGAAGCGCCGTCGGCATCCGAGAAAGACAAAGACAAAAGCGGCAACAAGGCGGCAGCAACAGCAATCCCCGTTCTCAAGGAATACACCGACATGTCCACCGACACTGTTGTAGATATTACTGTGACATTCCATCCATCGTATCCACACACACCGAAAGATCTTCAAGCCGCAATCGTGGATGCCGAAGCTGGAACAAACAAATTGGAGAAGCTCCTTGCGTTATTCACGACACAAAGCACTACGAATATGAATCTGTTTGATGCGCATGAGAAACTCCGGAAATACGCGACAATCTACGACATCATCGAAGACTATTACACCGAACGTCTCGCACTTTATGCCAAGAGAAAGGCGGCGATGCTCGCACAACTCGCGAACGAACTGCGCGTGCTAACAAACCGCGCCCGATACATTCAAGAGATCCTCGACGACAAACTGGAATTACGAAGGCAGACAAAGGAAGCCATTTTCGCAAAGATGACCGACCATGGCTTTGAACACATCGATGGCGACGTCGAATTCAAATATCTTCTCAAGATGCCGATGGATAGTGTGACCGACGAAAATGTCAAGCATCTCCTCGCAGAACGTGACGCGAAACGTGCGCAACACAAAGGACTCGCGGATACAACGATTGAAGCATTATGGGAACATGATTTGGACGAACTGGAGGTGGAGTATAAGAAGTGGATCGCAACATCGACGGCGGCAGTAGAGACGAAAACTGGAGTAGCATCAGGAGGCGGCGGTGCTGTGGCATCCAAGAAGAAGATGGTCGTAAAAAAGGCATAATCATGTAAGGTATTGCGTAGTGTAAATCATAAAAATAACAAAAATAAACCTACTTTTTTATTATTTTTGCGCACGTATTCTAGAACCACGGTTTCAACTCGAGCGTCTTATGTTTGTAATCCGAGAAATTCGGGTGAGCGATCGGCGTATACATATTGCTGACATCACGCTTATATTGAATATAACCCTCTGCTTCGCCGTGAACACGTGGAACACAATATTCAAATACTAACTCGTTTAACTCGATAATCTGCTCACGGATATCGGTGGGAGCGTTGGCCGCATTCTGTAAATAAATTGTCCGCATGATGATGCGCAGGGTATCACAATCTTGTTCGCCAATAACATACTTGCCACGCGACCGCTGATACACACCGGCACGAATACCGTTCTGAATTATCTGCATATTCTCCTTACTAAAGAATGCGTTCGAAAGAGGCGTGTTTTCCCAGATTCCGTTAAGCGCATCACGATAGGTGACACATTGATGAACCGGGTTTTTATCATAAAGGGCGAATTGGTCTTGTATCGGGGGAGTCAGGATATCAAGTCGTCCATTTTTAGGTTGGCCGATAAATGTTTCTTCAGGGAAAGTTCGATATTCAAAACGATTCATATGAACGAATACGGTAGAGAAGTAATATACGCTAAATAACGTTGTTGTATAATGTATAGATATTATATCATTACTATATATAGCGTATTCGTTTATTCTGTAATATTATGGATTTTATTACAAGTTCAAAAAATGTTGGTTCATCCGCATTTGGTAGTTCTGGTAATGGAGCCGCCAGCAGCACATCAGGCAATGGTCTGTTTAGCAACTTTTTCAATCTTTCAATACAAAAAATAGTGTTATTACTCGCAATCATCGCATTTATAATCTCGATTGGCACTGTCGCGGTTCTACTATGGAAGTCAAAGAGTAGTCAAAAATGGCCGCCTGAGATCGCAAAATGTCCCGATCGTATGGATTTTGACGGAACAAAATGTGTAGATAACTACGGATTATTGGGAAACACCGTTGTTCAACCTCCGTCTCAAGACAACTGCACTAATTTTTCAAATAGTATGAACCTGAAATATGCGGGTACGGGACTAAATAATGTTGATGACAGTGGTTATATTCCATGGGAAGGTATCATCGATGGTCAAAAGTCACGCGCTAGTTCGTTGAAATGTTTATCATAATACACATTACTAACTATGACAAAATATATTGTATTATGTCATACTGTCATACTGTCATACTGTCATACTGTCTATGACGCGGTATTTACATACGGTAAGCTCCAGGTGCGGCACCAGACGCTTGCTTTGCCACCGCTGGCAGAGAGTCAGAAGGAGCGCCCATACCATAAGTGCCAGCCTTCATATTGCTAGTCGTGCACATCGAGTAGAACAAACGTGTCTGGAAATACATAAGGGCATACACCAAAATCATCAAGAACGAATAAACGCCGCTCATTAACGTGATTTTTCCCCTAAATAAAAGCACCAGCGATGAAACAAACCCTAACGCAGCAACTGCCAAGAAAATAAAATTCACGACAGTAAGCCAATAAAACAACAGACAATAGTCCTTGTCAAGAGGAGCGAATAAATCTTGGATCGCGTTCATTCTCTCAATATACTCGTTTATAATATATAAACACAAAAAATATATTCACATATCACACAAATATGGATAATTATACCGCGTTTTTGGGGCGAGAAACCATCTATAACAATATACGGGATTTCCTAGTATCATTTCAGAAAAACAAATCGGATCTTACATTTAAACGAGGTATTTATATCTATGGCGAACCCGGCTCCGGAAAAACCGAATTCGTTGTTCGCCTATTGAAAGAACTCGATTATGATATGGTGAAATATGATGCTGGCGATATTCGAAACAAGTCGATCATCGAATCGATTACACAACACAATATCTCGGATAAAAACATCATGTCGATATTTCAACGTAAGGTTAAAAAAATCGTTGTAGTAATGGACGAGCTTGACGGAATGAATAATGGTGATAAGGGTGGTATCACATCTCTCATCAAACTCATTCGTCCTAAAAAGACAAAAAAACAGAAACAGGAAGAAGTGACGATGAACCCAATCATCTGTATCGGAAATTATCATATTGACAAGAAAATCAAAGAACTCATGAAAGTGTGTTATGTATACGAGTTGAAAACACCGACAGTCGCGCAAATGTCGAATATCATCGATATGAAGTTGCCTGCCATCGACGCAGCGATGCGAAAAAACATCATCACTTTTGTCCAAGGGAATCTTCGTAAACTAAACGCAGTAATGGAAATGAGCAAAAAATCAAATACGATACTCGCAAATAATATTCTTCACGCGATATTTCAGCCGAAGACCTATAATGAAGACATCAAAAAAATAACCGAAAAATTAATGAACATGGAATACCCTATATCGGATCATAATGTTCTAATCAACGAAACAGACCGCACCACAATCGGTTTACTTTGGCATGAAAATATCATCGATTTATTTGAAAAGATGCCGGTAAATGTCTCCGCACCTTTTTATAAAATCGTCTTAGATAACATATGTCAAGCGGATTACTTTGACCGTATCACATTTCAAAATCAGATTTGGTTATTTAACGAGCTGTCCTCACTTATCAAGACGTTCTACAATCATCATTTGTTTCATAAATCATTCCCTAAAAAAGCACGGTTTCACCCGACTGAGGTGAGATTTACAAAGGTTTTAACAAAATACAGCACCGAATACAATAACCAATTATTCATACAGAATTTATGTATTCAACTGTCGATGGACCAAAACGATTTATTCACATTTTTCATGACACTAAAAAAACAGTATTCAGAAGAGGAAATTCCGCGGATTTTAGAAATGTATGAAATCACGAAATTGGACGTCAATCGTATTTATCGGTATTTAGACAAATATATGGAAAAATCTGTAGTAGTGGTCGACGAAGACGAAATATATGGCGGAGAAGTCGAGAATCATTATGATTCGGTCTTATTAGAATGAAAGATCATCGATCGCGCCGATGACAAATATTGTATTATGCGTTTGAATAATACGTAAAAGATATAATTAGTATTTAGAAATAACTAACATGGGAGCGTCAATTTCATTTGATTCGAAATACCGTTTAATTTTAGATACGGAAGTAGAGTGTATTTCGGTCAATCCTCCTGGAACTGTGAACGAAACATCACATAAAAAGGAAAAACATGATGGTGATAGTAGCGGGAGCGACAGTGACAGCAGCGAGAACGGGAGCGAGAACGGGAGCGAGAACGGGAGCGATAGCAGCGATAGCGAGACAGAAAACAAAATATATACTGTGAAGATAACTCCTGAAATCATAACCTATATTCGTAGTTATCTGCGAAAGACTGATTTTCTCGATGAATTTGATTTGATTACTGAAATCGAGCTTGATAATTATGACCACGCCCCTGGATCGGCACTTGTATTTAATTCCGACTCTATCGTCTATATAACAAACAATCAAACGATCGAGGCTGTTGGCGAATGGGAATACCTTCCACCAGAGAAGCAAGATGTGAAGCAGAAATCATCGAAATCATCGAAATCGAAATCGAAGTCTAACGATGATGACACTCACGACTACGCACGTAGTAAATACAAAACAAAGGATGATGAACTTCCTGTAAGTGAAATCGAGCACATACTTACAACTAAATTTGAAGAATACAATAAAGGGCATGAATTCGTAATTCACGAATCTAAGAATAATCTTCTTTGTTTAAAGATTACCTCGGTTGAAATCGTGAAAGCATAAACACAACATAATATCATAATGATTCACCTGTAATTATGATATTGAATATTATTCTTAGACGTAAATAGTTTCAGGGATACTATCGGTTGTATTCGTCGGTGTCGTTGCCGTTGCCGTTGCCGGTGCCGTTGCCGTTGCCGTTGCCGTTGCCGGTGCCGGTGCCGGTGCCGTTGCCGGTGCCGTTGCCGTTGCCGTCGCCGTCGATTCCGCGTGTGCTTTTTGTAACGCTTGATATTTTTCATGAAGTATATGATACTCATGATTCAATCGTGCTATTTCTTGATCACGTGACGCAACATCATTTTGTAATGCTTTAAGAATATCGACAACCTGTTTATTATTCAACGCAACCGGTGGTTGACCATCTTGTTGTAAAACGATATTACCACCCCCTCCGGCCGCCGCCGCATCTTGCGCCATTTTCGCGCGTTCTTTCTCTAGCTGTAAAGTTTGCGCGATTACGTCCGGCTTCATTTCAGGGCGACCGGGTTCATAGGTCGCCAATAAACCTTCTAATTCATTCATATAAAACCGACGAAGTTCGCTGTCTTTGATAAAATCCATCACCTTCTTCGGTGAATCTCTCACTACATCCGGATTGGCATTTACAAGCAGTTTTCGTTTATCAAATGTATTATGTTCATGCGAAAATACGAGAATCACCTTCATCGGGTCAAGTTGGACGAATGGAACCGTATAATCTTTCAAGAATGCGCGTTCTTCCGCCAAACACGCGTCATCATTATACCGATTGTTCTTTATCAGCTTTCGCTTAAATGCAAATGTTCCTGCGGTGGCATGATTAGGTCCATACGGTCCAAACCGCTTCATCTGTTTAATATGTTTGAAATAAATGTAAATCTCGCTTGATCCAGCACATAATGCGTCGGGATGAGATATCAACATTTCAACCGCATGAGATACGCGTTTTGGAGGATAATAATCATCATCATCCATATATACCAATATTTCACCACGGGATTTTTCATGTAACAAATTACGCTTTCGACCCAACGTCATTTTTGTATCGTATTTAAAATACTTAACTCGAGGGTGTGATACTACGAGGTCTTCGATTGGATCAGTTCCATCATCAATAATTATCCATTCCATGCGATCTTGTGGATAATCCTGTGCGTTAAAACACGCAATCATCGCGTGAATAAATGGTCGGCGATTAAATGTGGGCGTACAGACACTCACAAATGGATATTTTTTAAAATATTCTGGGCTTGATTTTTCAATAACGGTTGCCGATGCTGCTCCTGCTGCTCCTGCTGCTCCTGCTGCTGACGCCGCCACTTTATTCTTTCCGCCCATATCGTATAAGTTGGATATAATAGCTCTTATACGATATTATTTATGTTGTTTATTCGCTTGACTATCCTCCCCAATTCTTAATAGAGTTAATAAAATTCATGATTCCTTTCCAGTAATGTGTAAGATACAAGACAAGTAACATTAGAATCACGACCGCCGCAACATTAATATCCAAATACTCGAACGCATAAAACATTAATGTGAGGTTAAAGAAGAAGAATATAATAGGCACATAACGAGAGTATAATTCGCGATATTGATCCCAATGAAGAAGAGGATATATAAATAATGTCCCGATGAACTGGACCATTTGAACAAAATACGATACTACCGGAATTATGCCTAGACCAAAACCTGTAAATATGGACCATAATGAACCGCCAATAAACTCCTTACGATTATCTGTAGGATTCAGAATCATACCGATCACCGTGGTGAAAAATGGCCCACCCATCAACATAAAGCCAACTAGAAGTAAAAATACAAACGGAATAAGAATAATGATTAATGGCGATATAGTGTCGTGTAATTCAACCGGAATCGCGTTTGACATACGTGTGATTTGTTCAAATATATAGGACAACATCGCGCGGTCCGATGAAAATGAAAATATAAATGCGTTATTGACCCATTGCTTAAAGCGCGCTTTAATAAATTCCCAATTCAAAAGGTTTACTTTTGTTACGCCCTCTTTAACGCTGTCATTCACCAGATCTAACTCTTCTTTTGTTAAACAGAACCATTTAAATACATAGGTATCAAGGAGAATCGCGGCTTTCAAGTATATTTTTTTAGCGGTTTCAATCTTTGGATCATCCGCAATACCTCCAAACTTATCATCACAATCGGCGTCACAAGTCGTGTATTCATTCGTATAACAATATGGCCATTCGTGGCGGTCAGTCGGAAATAGTTTATTTAAGTTAAGGCTATTATTTTTGATACTTTCGGGTGCTGAAAAAAACATGATATTCACACATATGACCGAAATAATGACCGTTTCAATAAATAGCGTTAAAACGCTAAGACCAAACTCTTTAAGTGCGTCGATATCAAATATGGATTTTGGTTTCGCTTTCGCCACTTCCCCTGCGATGTTTGACGCTTGTTCTTTGGCTTCGCTTCCATCTCCTCCGCCTCCAAACATACTGCCTACTTTGCTAAACGTTCCTTCTTCTTCACCGTCGGCGTCTTCTTCGCCGTCATCAGGTCGTCGTTCTTCTTCATCGTCCGCCATTTTATGGTAAGTTATATATACCATAGATTATTATAACATGGTTGAAACATCGAAATCAGCGAGCATACATGAGTCCACAATTTCCTGATACAAATGTAAGGACATTATACCGCTCTTCCAGTATATGCAAGTCATAATTATAAAGATAAATATTCACATTCGGTTTGTTCATTCCGATAATCTCTCGAGTATTCGGATTACAAATCACTTTCACTTCCGCAGCCGAGTCCAACGGAGGATAGATCGTTGTGAGTTCTAGTTCGATCTGATTGAACTTGCTCATATTGATCGCGCCGCTTGGTTGTAGGTCAAATGGGTCAGAATTCAGACAGAAGTTGTAACAGTAGATTCCCGGTTTTGCGCTTCCACGTGTGCGCGTGTATTTTTCCACATAATTATACACACCTGCGTCAAGTAAATTCTCTCGATACTTACCGTTCAACGAAATCCCCAACATTTGTAAAATATCGCGTTCATTTTCTGACTGAAAGTCGCCTGTAATATGGAGTCCGGTAAGTCGTTTATCGCGCGGGTTAATACCGGGTCCGATCCCGTTCGTTGGACCGTTCTTATCAAAAAAGTAGCGGTCATTCGCAAACGCCGGATTCAGATTTGTAAGCAGGTCAGTCGTTTGGCGGATGTCTTCGGTAAACGCAGTCGGGCGCCAGTCATCATCGATTGGTGCGGGAATAATATCATACGGAAGATAATTATACGGCCAGTTGGTATAATTGCTCCATTCATTCCGGAGATTCACGTCGCTGCGTTGAAAAAACATCGTCCATGATGCCACCATCCCCATCGAATTTTCGATCTTGATTTTCTTATTCCCGGTTACATCGTTGAACACCCAATCATAATATGACTTGATCAGGTATTTCTGCTGATTTGCGGCAAAAACCTTCGATTCTTCATCCGAGAGAAAGCAATACGTCGCCATCAAATGAACGTCAGCGTTCCAGTCTGTGCGAAGACTTGGGTATGAATTCAGCGATAAATCAATACTGGGTGGTGGGTATAAAAATCGCCACATCTGGTGAAGTGGATTCGTAAAATCGGGTTGAATGACCGGCCAGAAATTATCGGGATCACCTACATCGCGAATCGTGAATAACTCCTTCACAGGTCGCAGCGTTACATCGATCTGGAGCTGATTATACTGAAGACACACAAGTGGAAACGCCATCTTCGACGAAAGTGTAAACCACGCGTTAATCGGGATGTATATTTTACGCCCACGAATCGACGGTTCTGCGCCAGCGACGTTTGACGTGCGATAGGCGTTCGGATATTGATTCAGGCGAGCTCCAGAACAACCTGGATTGTATAATTCCGGAACATGACCCGTCATTTGATTGTATAACTCCCGCTTTGTAGCGTCGAGGTCGCGTTCCAAGATCGCCATGAGATTATTGCCGGTGAAACGCTGAAGTGTCATTCCACCAACCGAAATCACGATCTCCTTCACCATTTGTGTGCCGATATTTTCAATCCAACGAAACTCATATGGTGCCCACATATCCTGCAGACGCGCCGGTGGATGAATCGGACTCCAAATCGACGGCAGCGTTACACATATATACGTATCCATCAATAATTCCGCATATCTGGGTATATAAAAGGTGAATTTGGACTCTTCGGTCATACGTAACTTCTTCTGACCGTCGAAATCAACTCTAAACTTTTGAAGACCGAAATTCGTATATTTAAGATATGTGCTTTTAAAAAACGACTTTTTGGGGTTACCGTTGAGAATAACGTTCTGATTGCCTGTAGCGACCAAATTCAATAAACCACCAGTCATTTAGTATGTTATTTATTATGTTATAATAACTTTATATAAAAATCTTATTATTTTATTATATATAGTAAGAGGAATGAAAGAAAATCAAGTAGAATTCGTATTCATAGGTATTATAATTATCGTTTTCGCAACATGGAAGATATCAGAAATGATTAAAACAAGGTGCTATGAAACGAAAGCTCTTGGTAAAACAGGAGTAGCATCATCCGCCGCGCCATATCGCGAAGGGTTCGGCGTTGATGACGATCATCTCATGAAAAAAATCGCGAATTTAATCAAAACGCCCCAAACGCGGGTATTGTCTACAGAGAATTTTACTGTTGACACACCCGAGCATGAAATGACCGTTCATCAGCGTAAAAAGGCGGCCATGTCAATCGACACAAATACAGGTGGTAACGCGTCGTCATCGTCGTCGTCGCCTCCCCCGCCACCAGTCAACGCGCCTACCACTGATAAACCAATCAACGCGATAAAAGAAGGCCTCGAAAATCCGGATGAAAATACGAAGGCATCCATCGAAAAAAATATTACATCGATAAATCCACAAGACAATCAAAGTAAGTTCAAGTTACGGGATTATTATATCAAAGCCGCATACAACGCATTCAATCCTGACAAATTCAAGAACTCTACTGTAAGTATGGATGCGCTTCTTTACGTGATCGCACGCGGTTGTCGGTTTATTGACTTCGAGGTGTTTTCAGTTGATAATCAGCCAGTTATTGCGTCTTCATCGGTGAATTCATACAATTACAAAGAGACATACAATCATATTCCTGTGAGCGAGGCATTTGAAGTCTTAGGAAGCTACGTTTTTTCTGGAGCAAAATGCCCGAATCCAGGTGACCCCTTTATTATTCATATGCGTATCATGTCTCGTAACGTTACGATGTATGACAACCTCGCGAAAATAATCTCTCAAAGTAAGACTGTTGCGCGGAATTTATTAGGTCCGAAATATGGTCGTGAATACCAAACAAAGGATTTAGGAAACGAAAATTTGCTTGATTTCAAAGGCAAAATTATACTCATGGTAGACGGAACCAATCCGACGTATCGAAACACCAAATTATTCGAATTAATCAATATGAGTTCGAATTCATTATTTCTCTCGAAGTATACTTATTTTGGTGTGAAAAATGTCGGCGATCCACAAGCGTTCAAAGACGCGAATAAGAAAAATATGTGTCTGGTAGTTCCGGATAAGGGCGGTCGTCCTATCAACGATGGACACAACGGTCCATTTACATGGGGATGTCAAATCGCCACGATGTGTTTTCAAAAAGAGGCACGTGATGAAAAACTGAAAGCGTATGAAGACAAGTTTGCTTCAGTGGGGTATGCGTTCATATTAAAACCGGAAGATTTGCGGTATGTCCCGATTACGATTGCGCCGCCGGCACCACCCAACCCGAAATCATCAATGGAGGCTCGACCCGCGGAGGCGGCAGGTGGTGTCAAGATTACATTGTAATATCATTTGCGGAAGGTTGAATTATATTCTAATGATAATGTAGTATAGAATATAATGTCTGATTTATTGCTACACGGCGGTGCTCATCACGGCCACGACAAAACCGATCAAAAAATGTCCTTTGAAGAAAAAGAGCTTGAAATCCTCCGTGAAGCCGTAGATTTAGTTGAAAAACGGAAAGGCGCCGCTGTCATCCAAGATCCCAAGGTCCAAGACATCATCTCTATCGTCGAGAAATTCATCGCAGATAAAAAACTCGTATGTTATGGAGGAACAGCGATCAACAATATTCTGCCAGAGGACGCACAGTTTTATAATAAGGACATCGAGCTTCCAGATTATGACTTTTACTCGGACAAAGCTCTCGACCACGCGAAAGAGCTCGCAGATATTTACTATAAAGCCGGTTATGAAGACGTCGAAGCAAAATCCGGTGTTCATCATGGAACCTATAAAGTGTTCGTGAATTTTACGGGTATCGCGGATATTACACAGATGGAACCCGCGTTATTCAAGGCAATCTCTCGTGATGCCATTATTAAAAAGGGGATATCTTATGCTCCACCCGACTTTCTTCGTATGGCGATGTATCTCGAACTCTCGCGTCCGGATGGTGATGTTTCACGTTGGGAGAAAGTTCAGAAACGTCTTACCTTATTGAATACACATTTTCCGTTGAAAGGGTATAACTGCGATAAGATCGAATACCAACGAGGATTTCAAGGTGCGACTGATGCGAATACCGGTGAAATTAGTATTTCAAGAAAAAGGGGGGCGACAGCGACACAGACACGCTCGCGTTCGCGCTCGCGCTCTCGAACGGTAAAACGCGGCGGCAGTGGCGGCAGCGCAAAGGCACACAAACGTGAAGCAATACGAGAGATCATGAAAAAATATAAAGGTTTAGAGGCTTACATGAAACATTTATATCATGGCGTTCGGTCACATGAAGAGACGATCGGTGATTTTAAATACACTGTAGAACATGATAAATTGACCCATCGATATCGTTTAATTGCGACGTATGAGAGATTATTTGGAGATGATGACGACTATGTATTATATTCGATGAAAGCGAGAGATTTGGACGCGGATGCGACGCCGACGCCGACGCCGACGCCGACGAAGACGCGGTCACGCTCGCGCGAACGACAAGATAAATCGTCGCCAAATGAATACTCCGTAAATAAATCGCAGGTTTCATACAGTAGTCACCGAGAGAAAGAACTCGCAGAAACCGATATTTATAATATTGTCCGCGGTGTATTCATTAAAAACCGCGCGGTTTTCTTCGGCGGATACGCTAATATTTTATATTCACGGTATATGCCCAAACACCAGCGACGCATCGTCCAAAAAATCCCCGATTTCGATATTCTCTCGGAAAACCCGCGCGAACTTTGTGATGAAGTTGTCCGAGAGCTTACTGCGCATAAATACACTGACGTCAAATATACGAAACACGCTGGTGTCGGCGAAGTCATTTCAGAACATTATGACATTCGCGTCGGTGATGAAGTGATCGCCTTTTTATACAAACCTCTCGCATGTCATAGTTATAATACGATCCGGATAAACGGTGACGACGACGGCAGACATGGCCACGGCGAGTCTATTCGTATTGCGACGATCGATACGATGTTGAGCTTTTATTTGGCGTTCATCTACGCAGACCGTGTTTATTATGACATCAATCGCATTCTTTGTATGTCGCAGTTTCTATTCGACGTTCAGCAGCATAATCGATTGAAACAGACAGGTTTATTACGCCGTTTTAGTATTAATTGTTATGGCAAACAACCCACGTTGGAGTCGATGCGATTCGAGAAAACGGCGAAATACGAGGAATTGAAAGGGAAGCGTGACTCACATGAGTTCGAAGAATGGTTTTTGCGGTATGTTCCGTATGAGCACGCAAAGGCCGGAAGAGCGGTAGGGTCTTCAGCAAAGAAGACGCGGAAGGCACGAAAAACACAGAAGTAATGAAAGTCGCGTCACCTCAGTCCCTCTCCCAACTTCTTGAAAATCAAGGTAATTACGAAGAGTGTCCCCGCAAACATCGCACTCGTGGCGGTGAGACCCATGATTTTGAAATTACCGTCTTCGCCGAATAATGACGGTAGAAAATGGAGCAGTTGTGCGCGAAATACCGGCATCTGAAATATGAAATAGAGGACACCGACGAGAATTGGCATTTGAAGATCATAATAAATCGCCTCAATCGTGTCGATTTGATTGGATTGACGCGTATTCGCTCGGACGATATTTTCCATCGATGTATGGTCTTTGATATAGTCGGCGGATCCGCCGCCACTCATGCCCATACCCATACCCGACTGCGGCACATAATTCGGTCTGGATTGTTCATCATGTGTATAAACGTTTGGGGTCATCGGAATATCTCTCGTAGGTATCATCGTCATACCGTTGGCACTCGCTCGTTGGACGCCTTGGATGACTTCATTCATTACGTTGCCTGGGATTTGTTGCTGGTGTTGCGGTTGGTGTGCCGGTTGTCCGTCTATCATCGGCGAGTAGATGAGTGGTGCGCCACCACCACCTGCGTATCCAGAGCTCGGTGTTTGACTACTTAAAGGCAAGTCGTCGATACTGGTTGTGTCACTCATCGAAATAAGATGTCTAAATAACAAAAAATAAGAATATACATATGTAAAGAACGAAGACTTATAAACTGGACGCAGCACAATCTGCCTAAAACATCAACATGTCGTTGGCCGATGCCGATGCCGATGCCGATGCCGATGCCGATGTGCCACTACTACCTATAATCTTTGTCAATTCTTGCGTCAAATAATTGATTGTCATGGTTTTACTCGAGAGTTCCAGTTCCATCTTTCCGATCATTATTTTTTGGGCGTGAACAACATCCCGGAGTTTTTGATTTTCTGTAAAGAAATTTGACTTATTTGTGTTCAAGTCTTGAACCCATTTCTCGTGTGTTTTTGTTTTACAGTGTGCGGCAAATAATGGACCGGAGAGATACACTTTGTCTTTACGCGTTCCACATGGACAACGTAACCCATTCGCGAGTGCGTTTATATTGAATGACGGGATTTTGTCGATATAGTTGCCGTTCTCATCGATACTTGGGGAATATACGTCAGGTTCGGTTGCGAGTTCCATCGTGTCGTGTCGTGTCGTTATTGTATATTTGCTACAATAACGAAATAATCTAGATTCAATTTTTATTTGAGACGCACCTCTTTCTTTCCAGCTTCACACTTGACCGCTTTCGTCTTATATTCGTAACACTTGTCATCTAACTTATACGTATCTTTCTCTAAATCCTTGAGTGGAGGCGCGCGAAACTGGATACATGACCGATCCTTACACACTTTACGAAAAAGCGAAGCGATGCCTAGACCAAGAACAATCGATATAATAATACGTCCTGTTTCTGTATGAAGTAGACGTTGAAACCCCATATTCTAGTACTGTTTTACTCTAATATATACGGATATAAATTAGAATTATATTCGAGTAAAATGTAACCAGATAGTTTATTCTATCCCATCGCCGGATTGAATGGCCGCGTTGATGATGGATTTCTGAAAATTCCACTACCTCCTCCTGTAGTAGGGGGTGCCATCAACTTCGCATCCGGTGAAGATGCGAGAACAGATAATCCTCTAGTGATCGAAGCTGTAGTTGTTGCGGTTGAACAGCAAGAACCAAAGACGTTGATTTTCCTACATACTTCAGGATTTGAAGCGCAAACAGAAAAGGATGCGATAACAGGGCAAGATTTCGAAGACATCATTGTATCAAAGAGTGATTGATTGGGGTTTCAAAGAGCGGTTATACTATATCGATCGAAATAGTTTTAACTCGATATCGGCTTCGGCTTCGGCTTCGGCTTCGCTACTGGACCGGTATTTTCTTCACCTGTCCCTTCGCCTTCGCGCAGCTCACCTCTTTCGCATCAAATGAGAAACAATTGTCGGCGTTGTCTTTAAATTGAAAATTGCGGATATTGTCGGGAGTCGGGTAAACATAAATAATCTTCGGGTTCGGAACCGAGATATAAACGTAAAAAAGTCCAACCGCTAGACTTACGATGAAAATAGGAAGAGAAATAAATTTAAATAAATTGAACATTCTTTCGTTGTCGTTAGTTATATTGTATTATATTATACTACGATAATTATACGCGGCGGGTGCGACGGCGAGACTTCGCAGCGGCGCGTTTTACTCTTTGTTGTCTAAATGTGGCGCGACTACGGGGGCGACCGCCACGATTAGGTTTTTTACCTTTGGAACTATCAAGTATTCCGTATATGTTATAGTTTTTGCCTGGCTTTTTTGGATCTGGTTCTGGATTTGGCATTATTGTAAATGTAGCACTATTTTCATCTGTATTATAATCAATACTGTAATTATTTTTGTCAACGAACATTTTTGAATCACTCCTCAAAAGGAAGTGTTTATATTCTTTCATGATTTCCATGGTTCCCATGGTTCCAACATTTGGTATTTCTTGACCGCTAGCTAGTTCTAGTTCTAAAATTGATGACCGTAATACATTATTAAAATCGTCTATTGTTAAGTTTTGTCCTTTTTTACTTTCCCATTTAACGTTACGCCCTTCAAAATCGAAAATACGGTTTATATTGTATATTCGTTCTTCTTTCGGAAAAAAAGCTTGTATACTCGTCATGTATTGTATTTATAATATAACTACAAAAAAACTTACCTCGGCACCCCCGCCACCGGTCCTATCGGACCTACCGGCTTACTCACAATCCGGTTATCCGCAATCCACTTCGGCATAATCACCGGCATATAAAGCTCGTTGTAACTATACCGCTTCTGCGACAGATTAAATTCTCCGTCATTATACATTTGAACGAGCGCACCATCCGCGTTTTCGGTTGTTTCTACTTGAGAATAAATATACTTCGTCTCTCGCAACTTCATAAACGCAGGCTCAATATCTTGTTGATAAAGGACAAGAATATCGTCGATAATACTTCGATTCTTCCATTCTGATTCCTTGAACTCCGTCATATATTCCTTAATCAGGGCGATCTTCTCGGAAATTACGCGACTATGTGTTTCCGTATCTTTACGCCGATCATCATTATCTGTTACACTCAGATAATACGTGCGAAATTCTGAATACATCTTCATCTGTTCCTGTAACTTATGTTGAACCGCATCAAATTGGTCTAAAAGTTCATCCTCGCTAATAAACTGGAATAAGAGGTCGAGTTTCATGCGGATGATTTCGTCCTTCGTTGCGCGAACTTCTTCGAGAGATTCGTTCATCAACGTTTCTAAACTTATGTATTTGCCGCGGGCGACTTCAATATGAAACCCACATGGTTGAGAGATATTCCCGCAGATCGCCTTAAGTTTACCATCGGTCTCGGTAAATATCGACCCTCCCTCTTGCTTACACACAATACACGATGGTTTAATGAGTGCGAGGCGGCGGGCTTTTTGTTGTGCCGAGAGCGATTTCCAGTTGATGACAGGATCGTTTATTAGACGCTGACGGCGTTTTTCAAGCGCGGTATTGTATTTCTCTTTCAACGAATAATACCCGTGTATTGCGTCGTTGATCCGCGTGCGCTCTTCTTCTGGGATAAGTTGGTATGGATAAATCATACCGCGGAACTCGTTGGGATCAGCCGCGCGTTGAAGATGTTTTTTTAGTGCGTCTTCTTGTTTTTTTGTGACTTCGAGAAGGACGCGAGTTGCTTTCTTCAGGTTGTCGCGCGTGTCTTGTGCGCGTTTTTGTTCCGCAATACGAGATGCGGCCATTCCGCCATACTGTGTTCGTTCTTGGATTGCCGCGTGTAGGTCTTGATACACTGATGGCGTCGTCGTCGTCATTCTACACTTCTACATTTAGCATAGATAAATCTATTTATGCCGCTACGTGTAGCTACGTGTCCAATACTCTTCATCCGGACTCTTCCAAAGCGGTAAGTTCGTCAGCATCCCCATTCCATTCCCCGCCGGATGTATTCGCGCATCCATCGGTATCCCTTTACTTTGCGCATAATGTGTCGCATTCACCATCTTCAACTTCGAGAGAATATATTCCTGTTGCTGTCGTTGTTTTGCTTCCATCTCCTCAGGTGTTGGTTTGCCTTTATATCGGATATACAAAAACACGCCTAAACATATGAAAAATACGACACCCACAACGAAATTAAAGTGTTGTGTATGATAATATTCTTTAACTTTATGACATTGTTCGAGAGATTTACTCAAAAAATAACGAACACCCGGTTCGATTAGGGTGGGAGCTGGCGCGTTATCATTCATTACTAGTATACTATGAAATAATAATGAATTTATAAAAACGCATGATCTTCTGACGTATCGGTTCAATACGCAATAAATAATACCGGTATATTGTAACACGAACAAGGCGAACCGTAATGGCGGAATTAAGTTCATCTGTCGCAATTTTCTTTTTTTTGGCCGTATTTGGGGCTTATTCGTATTATAAACATACCAAAAAAGGCGTGCTCAGCGGCGGGATTACATTCCTCTTTTTTCTCGTTCTCATTACGGGCGAATATTTCATTAATTTGGCGATGTCGAAGGACATATGTGGGTTCGACCAAGAGAAAACCGCGTTAATCGCGACTGTATTACCGTGGTTCTTAGTATTGGGTGTCTTAAAGGCTGCGTTGGTGGTATTTCCGGGGTGGCTCTCGCCATTTAGTAATACATTCGGGTATATCTTTGTTTCTGCTGCGACGGACTTAAAGGATGTATTCAATAACATATTGACCCCGCAGTTTGATTTAGCACCGGAATCACAGAAAAACCCATCAGTTATGTCTGGTGGAGGAGCCGGCAGCGATAGCTCGGGCAGTCTTCAAAACAGTGCCGATATACCTGCGGATGAAATAAAGAACAAGCGTGATATCGGGCGGGCTTTAGAGCAAATTTATACTGACCAGTCGATTCTTCTTAACGAACTCAACCTCGATAACCTAGACAGGTTCTGGGACAGTTTCAAAGAATCGCGGCTGATTCGCCCGTCGGCCAAAATCGAAGACTTGGAAAAAATCCGGACATTCTTAATCATGAAATCCATCGTCGGAGAGTTTATTTGGTTGGTATTATGCGGTTTGTTGGTCGTAAGTATCAGTTATAATTATATACTGAATATGGGTTGTTCATTTACACCCGAACAGCAGAAGATACGTGCTCAGGTGCTTAAAGAGAAACAGGAAGATGCGAAGAAGAAGGCGGATGCGGAGAAGAATAAGGTGATGACAGTGACGGCATAGTAGGCCGCTCGGTCGCTCGGCTCCGCTACGCTCCGCTAGAAGACCCGTGTGGCCGGTCGTGATATATAATACATCGCGACATAGGAGAGAATTCCAAGCACGATTGCCACCAACCAAATCGGAAGCACCGTTTTACTCGAATAGCCTATACCGAACTCTCGAAGGCTTCCATCTTCATTATAAATAAATGCGGGATTCATGTATTGAACCAGCATAAACACGATGACATATAACAAAATCGCAGAACCTGCTAAATTATTTCGGATGAGGTTTTTGATTGCGTTCATGTTTTTTTTGTATTGTAATAGCCAGCCTACTAGTATATTACAATATAACATTCTATGTTATTATAACATTTATAATGTTATTATTATTATTACTCGGATTTACTCTTCATCCTCGTCATCTTCGTCTTTTTTCTTCGACTTCTTTTTTGTCGATTTCTTTTTCTTCTTTTTCGGTTTCTCGTCTTCGCCCTCGTCGTCCTCGCCCGCGTCGTCCTCGCCCGTGTCGCCTGCGCCGTCACCGGTTCCGCTTCCTTTTGCTTTTTGAATCGCTTTAAATATAGAAACCCAATGTTTAAAAAGACAAGCCATGTAATTCGCTATTTTTTTCGCGTCCTTATCCAATTCTTTGAATTCATCTGATTTTTTGAATAAATCTATGAATTCTAATGCCGGTTTCGTATTGTGAATAATTTCATCTAATTTTGAAATGATATATTCGTTGACAATTTTATCCTTTTTGTCAGTTTCCAATTTTTCATCGAGTAATTGAATGTACGGGTTTAATGCTGATATATAAATTTTCACGAGACCGCTATATTTATCCATTAAATCTTTATTTTTTTCAATTCTTTTAAAAAATGGTTTTGCCCCATCCTCCAGCGCCTTGTAACTTTTCTCAAAATTTTCATCTTCATCTTCTTTGTTATCCGGTTTTCTACCTTCAGCGGTTCGCTTCCAATACTTATTCGCAACGGGTTTAATATTCTCGACCACTTTTTTTAAACTGCTGGTGATATCCTTCTTGTCAATCTTCGGCGCTTTGAAGCCCATCTTCGCGCATTCTTTATCTCCTTTGCCGCCGCCGCCATCGAGGCTCAACCCTTCTCTCGCATTCGCCCCCGCCCCCGCGAAAAGCGTCCCCGCGACCACCACCACAAACGCCACAAATAACGCGATGCCGCCTCGTTTGTAATACAAGTAAAGTAGGATTGCCGAGAGAATAATATAAATCACCGTCTTTTGATTCAACATCGTCAGCTGCGTTCGGTTCTTTATATTATTCAAATACTTTTTTTGTATCATGAACGGTCATTTGTTCAGTCCCAGTCGGCGGCGGCGGCGGCGCCTCCTCCTCCCACGCCTTCATAGGGTTCGCCTTCGTCGTCATGACGATGAATATACGCATAATCGTCATCTCCCGCATCATCGTCTTCCGGAATACCTGTCGTCATATCCAGTTCATGTGCCTCAATTTCCGCCGCGACGCGATCGGCTTCCAGCGCATCCATTACATAAATCTCTCGGTTCATATCTGTCACATAGTCGCGTCGGCCAAGTTGTCGCTCTTTCTGCGCAATCTTCTCCATCTCTTCGCGTTCTTCATCATAATAGTCCTGGTCGTAGATAACGACACCTGTCTGCGATGTTCCGCGGCTCCAAATGCCCATCTTGTGCGTCTTCATCATATTTTCGAGCTGTCTCTCGCCCACAGACATCGCGCCGATTCTCTCGACAACCCCATCTTTCTCTTTATCTTTCACTCGGGTGAGTTTCTCCTTAATATTCGCCAGATTGAAGTTAATCGCCGCCTTATCTTTTTCGATGATGCGGAGGTAGGCAACCATGAGTTCGCTTACTCGTTGGCCCAGCGCCTTCTTATCACCGATGAGTGTATCCATCTCCGAGAGAAGTTGGCCTTTGTC
>Ga0194117_10001716_pt1 | contig 24666 bp, 19 predicted proteins | sample TA2MahsurfametaG_FD_160579 | JGI IMG/M metagenome (GOLD analysis project Ga0194117, IMG submission 160579) | Freshwater microbial communities from Lake Tanganyika, Tanzania - TA2015009 Mahale N1 surface | ecosystem: Environmental > Aquatic > Freshwater > Lake | place: Tanzania: Lake Tanganyika...
GTGTGAGCGGTGAGAGGCTGTTTAATTGTTTGCTGTGAACGATTTTAAAACTGGTGAGCGGTGAGAGGCTGTTTAATTGTTTGCTGTGAACGATTTTAAAACTGGTGAGCGGTGAGAGGCTGTTTAATTGTTTGCTATTGGATTGGACATAATGATCTTGGGCTATTTGGCAAAGGAACTGGATACTGCTGAAAATGGGTCTGAGCATTCTATAGATGATGATTGATGGGTAAAGCTTGGTTACGAGGAGAAAAAGCTGGATTTATTCCTCTATTGATTCCAATGTTCGGTAATGCTCCATTAAGATCGTTGTGGACCGTATTATTTCTTTTTTCTAATGACCTTGCAGTTTATTGTTTTAAATTTTTCCGGCCTATCTCTCGCGATTATAAAGGCAGATCTCTATGTATGGGTGATTGTTAAAGTTTAATCTTGTCTTGTGTTTAAGGCTGTTGTATGAAAGGAATACGTGGCAAAGGAGGTACTAATCTAAATAACTGATTAATTGATTCCTGTAATTTTTTATTGACGTTATCAAACACCAGCGGTTTTTTATTGATCAAATTTTATTTATGTTTGTTTAAGAATCGATATAACTATTCCTGATTCATTCTCTTGGCTACATCAGTTTAAAGAAGGTTGGATATGACTGCCCTAAAGATATCTGAGTATATGCGATCTTGCTGAAAAACAGACACTCTTGTTGCGAAGAGCTATTCATCCATGTCTTTTTGCTTTAGTCGGTAGAGATCTTTCATTTGTTGTAATGAACTCGCTGATAAGATTGTTAGCCCTATAGCAAAAATTTATGAGGAAGTATTGTTTTTATTGTCCATGGCACCCAATGAAAGTCTCTCTATGTCTTAAGGAGCGAGATATCCGAAGTCTTCTTAGAGAACAACTTTGCGATATGCTGAGACTTCACCTGGCCATGAAAGGAGGCATCCTACTTTTGCTTGCTGTTTTGAGTTTAAAAAGATATTTCTAGGCTGAAAATCTCCGAAATAATAGGCATTTAAAACCAGTGAATGCCTTGCAGCTACGAGCACATAGAGCAGATACCAAAGTTCAGGTTAGTTAAATTTGCGTTTCTAGAGTGTGCGTTCACTAATCTAGGTTGATAAAAGTTTAGGATAGTACTCGTATTAGAGCTAGATATTGTCATAGGTACTTTGAGTTCACCAGTGGTTGAACAAATTCCACCCTAATCAAATTTATGTATGATGGGTAACATCAACCACTCATGTTCTGAATCACCATCTGTGTTGTGTCTTTGGAATTAGTAGAGCTGTTCCTTCCATTTTTGATACTGCGGTTTTTGTGTGACGGATGTGGCACTAAGGAAGATTATTTTATTTCTGGTCAGTGCTTTACAATTTCTGAGATAGGGATGTTGGAGAGGAATATCGATGGTCACGCCCTAAGTTTAGGCAGCTCCCATTATTATTATAGAAATTATAAAATCATCCTAAATAGTGTTATTTGGAGTAATTATCAAGTGAAGTCAATCAAAAATCAAAGAGATCCAATTTTCCAGACAACCTGAGTACATCCTCAAGATTGTGTTATTATTTTCCTTAAAGAGATGTTTTGACTCGATTTTGTTGAGTTTAGCCCAAAGTTCCACTGCTTTAGATTGTTGCCTTCAGCCATGGATAAATCACTAAATTATTACTATTTTAGAGCAAACCTAAAAGTCTATTTAAGAGTTGTAACACACTGCTTTGAGTCCAACTCCTTACAACAGCCCCAATTTACTGGCTGTATTACTATATTAACGAAATTGTACTGTTTTCTATAGCAACGAGAGAAGCTGTTAATCTGTTCCCGAAAGGACAGCCTAAAGTACGAGTGCTTTTTGAGAGTTAAGATCGGTGGTGATGGTACTGTCCAATTGATGTTTGTTAATGAGATGTTGGATCAGAGTTTGGTTGTTATTTTTGATTTCCTTCTCTTTTTTGGGAGTTGATTTGTTGGAGCGTTTAGATTTGGACATTCAACAATTATAACAATAACTAAATGCATATTACTGTTTGATAGAAATAAAGGATAAATTACACTTGTTTTAAATGATTAGGATGTTCATATTAAAACTTAACTTTGTTTATACACCCATGCCTTACTATTTTGTGAGGTTATCTTTATTAAAAGCACAACTATTGTGATTATTTATTTAAAGTTATGTCAGCACTTGGAATCTGGAACAATCGTTACGAAGGTGGACCTTGCTACGCCGCATGCATGGAAACCTTCACCTTGTACTTCTTCATATATCAAGCTACAATCCTTCCATTGCAATCTGTTGGAAAGGCTGCGACTATGCCACGGGACGAGTTAACGATGACAAGGGAAGAGAATAAGCTAGAAGAATGTGCAAACGTTTCACTTCAGAGTCAATGGGTACTGAAGTTGGTGAATTGTAGAGAGTGACTGATTTACGAGTACACTCCTAAATGTTCCCAACAATACCTTAAAACATCTACAGAGCATGTTTGGCTGGTATTCGCAGACAGCGTTATTGATTCATAGATGCTAAATATCATGTCTCACAATTTTTTTGCATAATTCTGCTGTTTATTGATGTTTATGATATTGGTGTTAGTGATCAACGGTGGAAATTAAATGGTGTTGGAGTGGTAAAGTTTTCAGAGTAACTTGGGCTTACGTTAAGCTCATTGAAAAGTTGAGGATTGTTTTGTCTCATTGTGCCCACAGTAACTCCTGTGTAATAGTTCACGCTTAATCACTGACATTGTACCTTTTTTGATGGCAGCGATCGAATCTGAACCTTTCGTCCTCACAAACGCTAAATTGTGATTGTCTTACTTGGTGAGCATGGTCTTATAGACTCCAGCTTTGTGAAAACAACGTGTGTACTCGACAAGTTGTTTCAGACACTTGCCTCTGGCTTCGGTGGGTATTTTTAGAGCCTCTAATTCGTACTCGGAATAGCCTAAGTGGCCTATTTTTTACCGTCAAAGAAGAGTTAAGTCATATAAATAATAATCAAATATCAGATTTTTTTCATTAGTTTTCAAAGATGCTCGCACTTTTCTACTAATAGCCAATTTCTTCTTCAAAAATTTCGAAACTTTTGAGTCTTCCATTAGCGTGATAGTCATAGTAATTCCCCAAAATTTCAAAAGACTCAAGGGAATTCAACTTACTGACTTGAAACTTCTGGTTATGAATTTATTCGAGATGACAACTGGACTGTACTTTCGGTTTGTGTGAGGGCAAATAGGGAAGTTTTGACTTATTGTCACAGTTATTTACAGTTGTACTTTAATATTAAATTTAATTTTAGTTGTTAATTTTACTTTTAGTGACTACCTTATTTTTATAGTCGTTTTACATCTTGGCCACTTTCTTCTTCTGTACTGTTCTCTTTATGAACTTACCCTCATCAAAATTCTGCTTAGTGAACTCCTCATTCTTAAAGATAAGGGTCTATTTTTTTCTCACCACTTTTCTGAAACCATACAGGTTCAGCTGTCGGACAAAACTTTTGAGGCTTTAATGTTTGAAATGTCCTGCAAAAACAGTGTTAACTAGGGCTTCTGGATTTTTGATATGCAAAATCCCTTCCAACTGATTCCATTAGATGATGTTGGAGAAGTCTTTATTCTAAGTAATTGTGGATATACCTAGAGGATAGCTTGAAGGGAGAGTATGAAGTGCGAAGGGGAGCGCTTGGACTTGATTTGTGACATTTTTCTACTGGTTAAATATAATAATACAAGCTTAACGGGAGTTGACCAAGATTAATTTTATAATATATTACCCAAACTTGGTTAAAATACCAAAATGAACCATTTTTTCAGTAAATGTATTAAACTGCGGGTGATAATCCTGAGGTGTTTTCATTTTATCTGACTTTTTATATTGTGATTACAACTTCCAAAATGCCCGAAATTAACGATTTCTCAACTCATCAAAACTCACAACAACAGAACACGAAATAATCTGGCGATTACTGCTGCTTCAAGATTTAAAATAGAGAATATTATTATAACTATAAAAACATTCATGTTTTATTATAAAAAAACAAGAGGAATCTTTAAGCACGGACTAAGATAAGTTTTATTCTTGTTTTGGTCATCTAGACTCAATAAAAATTAATTTTTTTAGGCTTTTTGAAATCCAGGTTTGGAAAGAATTATAACTATGGAAAAAAAATAAAAGAATTTAGTACTTAAAAAAGGGAGTAGGAAATTACCAACCATATCTCAGAACAGATCACTCAACCACCTACAATCCAAAATGCCCGAACTCCTCACCTCACCCTCCCATCTCAATGACCTACGCAAACTTTTCTATCAGTATAAGTCGAATGCTAACATTCTCACAAACTCTCCATACTACACAAATAGGCAACATAATCACTAAATAATTACTTTTATGCATGCAAATAAACATAAACCATCTAGCTAACAACTGAGTGTTATCAGTGAAAAATTTGAGTTGAATTCCGAATTAGAATAAAAAATCAAAGGGTTAAGTTATATACAGTATGATGTGCGACTTAGAATTTTGAATGTCAGCTTGAATTTAACTCTAAAAGCCAGAAATGTATAAGAATTGGAACTATTACTTAAGAAATAGTTTGCTATTCAGTAAGTTAAATCTCATGGCAATTCGAAAAAAGTACAAAGCATTGGTGGCTTCTAATCAACGAAATTGAACTATCATCTAGATTACTTACTATCAATCAAAAATAACGTCCTTCGTCCAGGAAAATATGACTTAAAACCTTGGTTTTTTGAAGAAGTTAAAACTCCGATCGGATTAAAAGATTTTAGGTTGATACGATGTCTGGGAACTGGAGGTTTCAGTCTAGTATATCTGGCTAGAGACAAATGGAAAGGAGATTTCTATGCTCTTAAGCTAATTGACAAAACTTTCATTTTAGAGAGTGAGAGATAAACAATAGTATAAAACTAACGGTTTGTGCTTGGGGAGTTAAAGTCTCCGTTTGTGACTGCTCTCAAATTTAGTTTTTAGACCAAGAATCACTTTGTTTTTGCAATTTAATGTAAAAAACTAATAATTTAGATTGTCCAGGTGGATAACTGTTTTACCAGCTGAAAAAAGTCAAAAGAATGAATGAAGATCAGGCCAAGTTTTATTTTCTGGAAATACTTATAGGCCTAGACTATATTCATAAAAAAGGCATTATCTATAGAGATTTGAAGCCTGAAAATTTATTGCTAGCCGCTGACGGACATGTTAAGCTTGCAGATTTCGGACTTGCTAAACCACTTATGGGCCGTTAAACTGCTCAATCTTTTTGTGGAAGTCCTTAGTATATGGCACCAGAAATGTTGCTCAAGTATTTATCATTTGATACAGAACTGGGCATAAGTCTACTTTGGATTATTATTGTCTAGGAACACTTCTGTATGAATTAGTGTTTGGACTTCCTCCTTACTATAGTTTGAATCACAACTAAATCTATGATGGAATTTTGAATGAGGATTTGTCTTTTCCTAGTAGTGTTGTTATATCTCCGTAACTAAAAAATATGCTTTATGGTTTGCTATAAAAAAATCCAAATAAAAGGCTTGGTTGTCTGTATGGAGTAAAATAAATACTTTTTCATCCTTGGATTGGCAGGATTAAAAAAAATGATATTGAGGAAAAAAAATTGATACCACCTTTCATCCCAGATTTGACAAACTTTAATTTTGACTAGACCTAACTAACATAAAAGATTAAAGAAATGCAGTCGAAATTAGAATAAGACATCACTTGTACTCGGTTTTAAAACCATTTCAATCATGAATTTTACTATGCAGATCCAAACTCACTCCCTCAGGTAGTCAACAAACAAAAATCAATCAAACAATTCATCTCCAAAAGTAAAGAGAAAAAGAAAAACTCTCTTTCTCTAACAAGGCGAGTGGCAAGTGAGCGAGGTAAATCCAAATGATAGTTTTTTATTTTTACTTTAGTTCAAAAGTATAATAGTTATTTGGAAGAGAATGTCATTGAAAGATTTCGAAGTTATTTCAAAATTGGGAGATGGTGCCTACTCGACTGTGTATAAAGTTCGCAGAACCGAAGACGGCAATGTCTACGCTCTGAAGCGAGTTAAAATGGGAGGACTATCAGCTAAAGAGAAGGAAAACGCATTGAACGAGATTAGAATTCTAGCTTCTGTGAAACATCCTAACGTTATCGGATACAAATAGGCATTTATAGATGAACCAAGCAAATCACTTTGGTACCTGTTGATTTATGCAGACAGTATTGTGATGGAATTCGCTACCAACGGTGATCTTTCAGCTAAAATAACCAAACAGCAGCAACTTGGCCAAAACATTCGTTAGCAATAGATTTGGCAGATTTTCATTCAGCTTGTTAAAGGACTCAAGCAGCTTCATGATCTCAAGATCATGCATCGCGATATCAAAGTATGAAAGTTTCGATTTAGACAGCTAATGTGTTTTTAGGGGAAGGAGATTAAGCTAAGTTGGGTGATATGAATGTTTCAAAAATAGCAGAGGAAGGGCTCTGCATTACTCAAACTGGAACTCCTTACTATGCAAGTCCTTAAGTTTGGAAAGACCAGCCTTATGACTAAAAATCGGATATTTGGTCATTGGGATGTGTATTGTATGAAACTATTTGTTTGAAAGTTCCCTTTAAGGCTGAAGATATGTAGGGCCTTTATAAAAAAGTTACCAGAGGTATTTATTCTCGTTTACCTTCATAATACTCTGCAGAACTTAGTGCTGTAATAAGAGCTTTACTGCAAGTCAACCCTGAACAAAGACCAACTTGTTAGAAAATATTAAAAATGCCAAGTATAATAAAGAGATTGGAAGGCTATGAATAAGAAACAAAAGTATAACTTTTGAGAACTATTAGAGGTGATAACTTTCATACAATTGGTTAGCTGTTACCAAAAGCGAACTATCAACCTAAGAAAAAAGTGAAACCAGCTAAAACTGGGCTTTAATTTATAGAATAAAAACCATAAGCAGGATAGATATTGATGTAGATCTAAAGTTTACCTCTGCTGTAAAAAGATAAGAAGTTTTATCCCATGTAAAATTCTGACAGGGTGATGAGCAAAGACAAGTTAAACATCCATTTGGCAAATAGAGATCGAAAGAAATCATAGATGGGTTACTCTCGTTCGGGATTAGATCCGAACAACCTCAATACCAAGCTATAGTAAATCCGTGAGCTGAAATTACCGAAGGTGCAAAGCCGTTACAACAGAAAATAGAAAAGCCCTAAAAACAATCAGAATAGTCTTCGATGCTATAAAATATACGAAAGTTGATTAACTATGCTTATATAAAATAATAAGACAATAATCAATCAAACTCCCTGATGGGTTTATTATGTTTTTGCTTTCTATTCCACCTTGTTGACTTTATTTGCTATTTTGTTTGAACATTAGGCAAATGTTTTTTTTGAAATGTAGTGACCGAATTAACTGGGGAGCTTGTAGTTGCCTGGGCCTGGGTTTTAGTTGTTATCAGCTATTGATTTTCTAGTTGTAATTGCAAATTTTCTACTTAAACAGTTTTTCATTCTTGAAAATACGTACTTTCCACAGGGGGACAGATCTATATGAGAAGTATCATAAGATCCTGGGCCGGGAACTTTATTTAAATGTGTTTGTGCTCTTCTACCAGCTCTGCTAAAATCTCTAACACAACTAGTTTTATATTTTGAGAGAAAATATTTTCCTTTTTAATTGATACAAAATGCAACAGGATAAGTACCTGGTCCTGGCACTTTTAACTTCTACTTATCTTCTTAATGAGGTTTGCCTGTTAGTGAGTAAGCTGATTTTGATAAAGTTGTATCTATTTAATATGAGCCAGGCCCCGGATTTTTGTTTACTTTGATTGTAGCTAAAGGTCCAGTCACTTACATTTATTATCTGCCTTTGCCAAAGCCAAATCCATGTGTTTTGTTCATCGAAAAATCTGAAGGTAGATCATAAGAATTCGGAGGTGGGCTTTTAGATGCTCTAAATTATTGATCGGTTACTCGCGAGTAAAGTCATATTTATGGCCAAATCCAAGTGAGGTGGTCCTACAATTCGAGACTGTTGATGGAACATCGTAGTATCGATCACATCTGCATGTTTTTTAAATTACTGAGGAAGCCTTCTTGTGTGGAAACGTGTGGTTTTAGGAAAAGAAAACATCATTTTCGATGGGGAGTTGTTGGTTGGACTGTTACATATTTCGTTGCAGTTGGAGATAGTTACCGACATTCTTCTTTCTTTAATCTTCTATTATATTTAAAGAGTATATGCCTTTGTTCTGCACATGAGATAACTTTTTTAAAAAATTGACCGAGTTTCACCATCTATTTTATGATGATTAACATCAAAATAGAGAATAGATAAAATCAACTAAAAAAAGGGCTTAATGATAGTATTTCAATAAAATTTATTATTATAATTTACTTATGTTTGAAAACGAAGAAAAAACAGCTGTAAAAGGATAAGTGCAGGAGGAACACTCCTCAGACACTTAGTTTTAATCTTATCACTTTGAATAGAACGAATATTAAGGTGAATTTGATCTTTAGGAGTAATATCTTAGTAGGCTCAAAGTACAAAGAAAAAGAGTAATTTTTATATCCTATCAAGATTTAAGAACTCTCTTTGATGCACCGCAGCTATGAGGAAAGATTGGATAAGTAAGTTGAGAAAAATCGAGTCTTAAGGTAATAAATCGAAAAGCTATCATCTGTCAAAGAATATCAAGGTCGATACAACTAAACGATAGCCAATTTGCAAGTAGTTACACAAGACAACAAATCTCTTAGATAACATATCTAAGATATGAAACAGGAACTTTATCAGACCTCCACAGAAAAGACTAATTTGATCCAAAAGTTGAAATTAGAATTATCTTTACTTCGAGACAAATAATCCTCAAAAATATAGAGTCTATAAGAGGAGTTATCAAACAAACAATAAGAAGTTGATAGATTGTTAAGATAAAATAGGGCAAAAGAGAAAGAAATCCAAGATTTATCATCAAATCTTAGAAGTAAAATAAGCAGTCTTTAGAGCTAAAAGGAAGAACTCATCAGAATCTAACAGAGAAAAATTGAAAGACTGGAGAAGTAGTTACAAAGTAAAAACTAAACTTACAATGAAGTTCAAACTAATACAGATTCTTTACTGAAATAAAATGTACAGCTTAAGTAAGAAAATTATAGATTGAATGGAATGTTGAACTCCAGAGAACTAGAATTAAAGTCTCTCAATGAGAAGTTCAAAATCAAATTGAATTCTATGAAAAAATAACTTAAGAACAAATAAAGATAGTGTTTTTAAATAAAGTAGTCACTGAGAAAATACTAAAAGGAAGCCAAAGAGACATCCTCTGAATCTGAAATACTCAAGATTTAAATCAGAAAAGTTAAGGAAACAATTGAAATCGAAAAATCAAAATGGTAATCAGATTTTTCTAAAGAAAAGCAGTCATTCCAAGCCATTATTTCTCAGCATACAAGAACTATCGAGTAGTTACTTGCAATTAAAAACGAGTTACTAGCTGAGAACAAAAAACTCCAAAGCATTTTAAAGAAGAAAGAGGCGATGGAGAGTAAGAGAAAGCTCTTGCTAAAAACATAGTTGAAAGAAATAGATAGATTGTAAAAAGTAATAGATAAGATAGTTGATTGATGGTTGTATGTGTGTGTATTGTATGATTTAAATGATTTTAGAATCATTTCATAATTTAGCTTGAGGATATTTTAAAATGAACTCAGATGTTATCGATTTTACAGAATTTGTTCCGCAAAGCATCATTGTTGTTTTTAACTCATTTATAAGAATGTCGAATGCATGTTTTACTCCTTCCTCTCCCAATGTCAGACTAAATAGAAAACCGCGTCCTATAAAGACATAATCTGCACCCATAGCTAGACATTTGAAGATATCGGAACCTGTCTTGACTCCTCCATCAATAAAAACCTCCATCTTGGATTTAATATCTAAATAAAGACAGAAGTACAGTTTATTTTTCTGCGGATGGCAGGAAGTGCGAACATAGTGGCAGGTGCAGTATCAAGCTGTCTACCTCCATGATTAGAAATCCAAATTGCATCCACTCCACAAGCATCTGCGATTGGAATATCATCTGGACTGATGACTCCTTTAAGTATGATTTTAAGCTTAGTTTGATTTCTAATCCATTTGACATCTTCCCAAGAGATATCGTTTTTAATCTGATGTACAAATGATTTGGTTGTGTCATCGAAATTCTTCATCTTATAATTGTATCCTAGTTCAGCGAAAAGCTAGAGAGTTACAGCTGGTCTGAAAAGATTTCTTTAGTCCTCCCTTCTCTTTCCAAATATTTGGGTATCAACTGTTATAGCTAAGGCCTTAAAACCTCTTTTTTATGCCAAGCGAATAACATCAATTGTGTACTCTGAGTTTTTCATGAAATAAAGTTGTAAAATTTTTAGTCCACTAGGATTAACTGCCACCACATCTTCTAATTTAGTTGTAGTAAGAATGCTTAATCCATAAGCTGTTTTTCTTTTGAATGCTTATGAAGCTGAGAGTAACTCACCTTTAGGATGTAATAACTTTTGCAAAGCGAAAGGTGCTACCCCGAAAGGTAGATCAACCTACTATCCTAGAATAGTAGCTTTCGTTGAGAAGTGGGTCATATCTACAAGCACTCTGGGGGTGAGGTAAATATCTTTGAGAGCCTTGATATTATTTTTGAGAGTAATTTCATCATCACTTCCAGAGGCGAAGTAGCCATAAGAATCAGCTGCAAGTTTTTATTTGGCGACTGGTTGGTACTCTGTGATGGCTGTGACTGGTTTCAAGAGAGACATTTGTAATATTATTGTTGATAATTTAATTTTTTACTGAAAAGAAGCTCTATCTGATCGGAAAAATGCCCTAGCATATAAGACTTTCTTTCTAATCTGGTAACTTTAAACTTTTTATGAGGTTATTCTGACAGTCGAGATTGTATATATTTCATATCTCTCAAAATGTAACGTTAAAATTGAAACAACGGAATGAGTATAAAACAATCACTTTAAGATCTTTCAACTTTGTTATCCATTCTTAATATTTATTCTTTTATGTTTTTAGGTCATTTCAAAGCATCTCTCTTTTTAAAAATCGGAGCTGCAGGCGCAATTATCAGTTTGATTGTCATCTACTATCAATCACAAATCTATGGTCATTAACCACCCTTTCCTCATCAATACATCAGTAAAGTTGCCCAACATTACCCTTAGTATGTAGTTTTCAGAATGAGTACTATAACAGGATCGGTGCTTATCTTACTAGGATGGCTTACTAATCATTTCTTTCTTCAAACTATAGCACGAGATAGTGGTATAGATCTTAGAAAGTATCATATTGAAATTCCTTTGATTTTGGGTCTAACAGGTGGGATGCTGTTAATGGGAAATACAGCTACTATTGATACAGGGATCATGAATGAACATGCTCATTAATTTTTCGCTCGTAATTTCTTTATTTTTACCTTTTTGGCACAAATTTACAATACTGTTATCTGTACAGATTTGCATAGGAAAACTAAACTGGTTAGTAAAATCAATCTTTATGCTAAGTATTTTGTATTGGCTTTACTGCTGTTGCAGTTGATTGATGGAACGATTAAGGATTACTTGATGGGAGTGGAAAGTGATAAGAATAAATTTTTGGAGTGGACGATGACAGCTACAGTTATAAGTATGTTTATTTCGATAGGAGTAGATGTAAATAAGTATGAATTTGTGTTTGTTGACGTTTAGAAACAAGAAAATACTTAAATTTAGGCATAAATTGATTACTGAAATGACTATCAATGATCTTTTAAAGTCTATATCATTTATACATTCCAAGTTAGTTTTTTAGAGATGATTAAAAAAGCATTTCTTGTATGAACAGTTAATATTAGATGTAAATAAAGGTTAAATTGATAATATCAAAGCATTTATAATTTAAATAGTTTTTAAATCTATGAGCAAATCAGGGCAAGGATCAGAATATTACATCACAATTTTCAGCAACGAAGGTAGACTCTATCAAGTTGAATACGCATTCAAAGCTGTTAAAACATGCGGAATCACTGCCATCGCCATTCGAGGAAATGATTCTGTTGTAATGCTCAGTTAAAAAAAAGTGCAGGTAATTCTACGACTCACTCAGGATAGATTCATCGATCCTAATACTGTCACTTCCATTCATAATGTTACACCCAAACTTGGCGCTATGACTATTGGATTAGGTCGTAAGTTTATCATTATGCAGCTGATAGTAAAAATATCTTGACACGACTTCATATGGAAGCAGCTCACTACAAACATTAAATGGGTCATGATATTCCTGTAGACTTCTTGGCTTCAAGATTAGCAGATTACAATCAAATTACTACCCAAAAGGCTATGCAAAGAGTCTTTGGAGTTGAGACCATTGTTGCTGGTATTGATGCCTAAAAGGGACCTTCTCTTTACAAAGTTGATCCAGCAGGCTATTACTATGGCTATAAGGGAGTGGCTAGTGGAGTCAAGTAACAAGACGCAATTAACTTTTTATAGAAGTAGATGAAGAAGAGTGGTTGGTCTTTATCATAGGAATAAGCTATCAAGTTGGCAATTACTGCCCTCCAAACAATCATAGGCCAGGAATTCAAGTCAAACGATATCTAAATTGGAGTAGTCTCAGTCAAGAATCCCAAGTTTACCAAGTTAAATCACGATCAAATCGAGTACTACCTAAATGAAGTTTCTAAGAAAGACTGAGTCATAGTTTATGAATGTTGCAATCTATTTAATACTCTTTATGTTAAATGGGATGATATGTGCCAAATAGATCACCAATCTTCTTCTGCGACTTTAGCTCCTCCTTGTTGTGGTTGTTTTTCGGTTTCTCCCTTACCAGCTTCTTACTTATTAGCTTACTCTTCCTCTCTTCTGAGTTGTTCTTGTTGGCTTCTGATGGCTTACAAGTCACGAGCAATAAACAAATCAACTTTTACTTTTAATTACCATTCCTCGTTTTGCTTGAGAGTTCCTCTGAGGATCATAACTTCTCTTGCCAACATCCAGAAGACAGTGGCAATAGCTTTAGGGACTCTGTTGTTGCAGGGAATGACAATATCGACGAATTCGAGGGGAGCATCAGTGTTGCAGAGAGCAATGGTAGGGATGTTGACGTATGAGGCTTCGATGACAGCTTGATGATCACTCTTGGGATCAGCAACGACCAAAAGTCTGGGTTCTTGGAACTTTTTGGTGATTTGGTTAGTAAGTGTTCCGGGAATCCATCTTGAAGATGCTGAGGCGGTGGTTCCGGTATATTGACCGAACTTGTAGACTGCTCTTTGTCCATGTTCTTTAGCGCAAACAACGATGACTTCTGAGAGTGAAGGGATAGAGGCGATAACTCTGGCGGCGAGTTTGATTCTTCTGTAGATTTCATCAACTTTGAAGATGTAGTTTCCGGCATTGTTTCTGCCATCAACGAAGGGCTTCATGTTGTGGTTAATATTTTAAGCGCCGAGGTGGACCTAAATGAAAAGAGAGTTACGTTGGCCGCTAAGAGACGGAGGATGTCGGTGGATTGTCTGTCTGAGCTCATTTGCCACAAAATATATTAATATTTAATATTTAATTAATCCACTATCAACTATAATATCTAATCTCCTCTATCTTTTCTCAAAAGCCTGATCTTCGAAAAATATGGAGTATAGATATGATCGTGAATATAACTTTTTTGATATTTTTGTACCGATCTCTTTCATCCCATTCTTTATAGTAGAACTGCTTATAATGATGGCAAACAGGATGTATTGTGAAATGTTCGGCCACCCAAGTAGACAATTAAATTTGTTAGTATACTTTGTCTAGAATCAAATCATACTTCTTATCCATCATTTCGCACAGTTTTTGGTGAAAACTTGCAAACCTTCATTATTTTTATTTTGTGAAAAATTATTTACCAAAAGAGAAATTCGAAGATGTATGTGCCTCTACAAACTCTGCAACAGTCATAGGCTCCCGAGGTTCTAAACTGAGGTCATGAGAGATGACCGTGACGAGTGTCTATTTTAGTGATCATTTCTTAGTAACCTTTGATACGCATAAGGCTCCATTATCGTCTCTATAAATGAAACATTTTTCTTTTTCTTCTATCTGATGGTAGGTGCAACCAGTGGCAAAAGTTCCAAGAATTAGTTTCTGGTGAGATTAATTATTCTATAAATGATGATATCTATAATTAATTTGATTTGCCGATTAAATTGAATGAAGGTAAATACTCAACTTTAACATTTTACCTAGATTATAAAGATTGTAAGAAATGAGTAAATAATAAACAGAAGTTAATCATTGCTTATTCTCTCCTTCTTTGTTCTATGAAGATGATGATGATTCGCTTGAACTTGATGAAGAAGAGCCACCTTGACTCATAGATTGTCCGATTTTCATTGCTGCATTTCTGGCATTCTCAATTGCTTTTCTAACTGCATCAGCATCAGATGGTTGGAGATCCTTGTCTTTTAATTCGTTCAACTCATTAAGAGCTTTTTCAATTCCTTAAGCTACATCAGTTGGGATTTTGCTTCTAAATTCTTCCAATTGACGTTTTGTAGTCTCGTAAACTCCGTGAGCCTCGTTTTTAAGATCAATGATATCTCTTCTCTTCTTGTCATCCTCTTTGAATTTTTCGGCATCTTTCAACATACGATCAATATCATCCTTTGAAAGACCTCCTGAACTTTGAATGATGACTGTATGGTCTTTTCCAGTAGCTTTGTCTTTAGCATTTACATGTACAATACCATTCGCATCAATATCGAATGTTACTTCGACTTGAGGAACTCCTCTTGGTGAAGGTGGAATACCAGCAAGATCAAATTGACCCAAAAGTTTGTTATCAGCAACCATTTCTCTTTCTCCTTGGAAGACTCTAATGGTGACAGTTGTTTGATTATCAGCAGCAGTTGAGAAGACTTGGGATTTCTTTGTGGGAATAGTCGTGTTTCTTGGAATCATTTTAGTCATAACACCTCCAAGAGTTTAGATACCTAAAGAAAGTGGAGTAACGTCAAGAAGCAAAAGATCTTTCATGCTTCCTTGAAGTACACTACCTTGGATTGCAGCTCCTACAGCGACGGCTTCATCGGGATTGACTGATTTGTTGGGAACTTTCTCGAATATTTTTTGTACAAGTTCAACAACTTTTGGCATACGAGTCATACCTCCGACTAACAAAACCTCATCAATTTTATTTTTGGGAAGATCAGAATCTTTAATACAGTTTTCGCAAGGCTTGATAGTTCTTTTCAAGAAATCATCAGTAAGGGATTCGAGTTTAGCTCTGGTAAGTTTGAAAATAAAATGTTTAGGTCCTGAAGCGTCGGCTGTCAAGAAAGGAAGGTTGACTTCAGTTTGAGTTGATTGAGATAACTCGATTTTGGCTTTTTCAGCAGCTTATCTAAGTCTTTGGATTGCAGTTTTATCTTTAGATACGTCAAGTCTTGATTGTTTCTTAAACTCTTCGAGCAAAAATCTTTGAACAATACCATCGATATCTTATCCTCCACAGGCAGTATCTCCGTTGGTGGCTTTGACTTCGATGACACCTTGACTGATCTCTAAAATTGAAATATCGAATGTTCCTCCTCCGAGATCATAAACTGCAATAGTTTTATCTTCTTTTTTTTACATTCCGAAGGCCATAGCTGCAGCTGTGGGCTCATTGATGATTCTTTCAACTTTTAATCCTGCAATTTGGCCTGCATCTTTGGTTGCTTGACGTTGAGAGTCATTGAAGTAAGCAGGTACTGTAATAACGGCTCTATCAACAGTCTTTCCCAAATAGCTCTCAGCAGTCTCTTTCATTTTCATAAGAACGAAGGCTCCAATTTGAGACGGTGAGTAATTTTTTCCTTGGATTTCTACCCAGGCATCACCGCTTGAGTGTTTAACGATTTTGAAAGGCATGTTCTTTCTGTCGTTTTGGACTGCTGGGTCATCGAATCTTCTTCCAATAAGTCTCTTTGTGGCAAATACAGTATTTTATGAGTTGGTGATTGCTTGTCTCTTGGCGGGGGCTCCTACAAGTTTTTCACCTTCCTTGGTGAAAGCAATAACTGATGGGGTAGTTCTGTTACCCTCAGCATTTTAGATAACTTTGGGGGTACTGCCTTCCATGATGGCGACACAAGAGTTGGTAGTTCCAAGATCGATACCAATGATGGGGCCTTTACCTGCTGAGCTGAAAGATTTGAGAAGTGGTCTGTTTAGGAATCTTAGCATATATGAAATAATTTATTGATTGAATTAAAATTAACTTCAACTTCTATTCTTTATTTTAGTTATAATTTATAGTGATTTTACTTATGACTCCCCAGGCTAGTAGTTTAACAGAAAATAATATTTTGGAGAGTGATAGGTTTATTATAAAAATATTTCTTGTAAATATCGGCTAAATCGTAGATAAATCTTTAGGCAGATAGAAATTGATCGAATTTGATAAATAATAAAACTAAGACATTTTAATTAATAAATTTTTACTTTTTAATGACTTCTAAAACCAGAGTTAACCTATTTATAGTAGGAATTAATACTTGCTGTATTAATTTTATTTTACTCTTAGATAAATATATGTTTGGTAACTCTGTACTTGGAGTTTAAATCTTGCAACAAGAATCATTTGAATCGTTTCTCCTTTTCATAGTTGAAATAAATTTAAGCACTATGATCTTATAAGATCTGTAAGGGAGATGAATTCTTCATAATTTGTATTTATTGAAGCTATTTAAACTATATAATTTTATCACATACTGACCTCGAAAAATGAGTAAAAAAGATATAGATCTATACAAAAGATTACTTTCTCAATAGTCTAAAAAACCAATCGGAGGCACCATTGAAACAGAGCATCCTGATAGCATCTAACCCCCTTACGCAGCAGATGCTTTATTTGGATTCATACTTCATGCGTTTCTAAAAGCATTACTCATCGTTATTTTTCTTTTTAGAGGAATATTTACACATATGTTCAATGCCTTAGTCATTAACGAGCTTATAGCAGTCGTAGCAGTAATTGATTTTTGGTTTACCAAAAATGTTAATGGAAAAAAATTGCTTGGAGTGAGATGGTTTTTCGATGAGGATGAGTATGGAACAGAGAAGTTTATGTTTGAGTGCAGAGCGAATGATGAGTTGGTTGGTTTTGTTTGGAGTAAGTTGTTTTGGGTGGTGCAGATCACATACACACTTCTACCTTTTGTGATGATAATAACGCGGATTGTTACGGCACCCTTTTTGTTAGTGAACATCTAAATGGTACATTATTAGCTAGTTAGATTTTAGTCAGTATGGGACTTTTACTGGCTGGAGGGGTTAATCTCTTTTTCTTTTTGCAAGCAAATTCAGGTAATTGATGGCTAATTTAGCTGCAGTATTGAAGCAAAAGGAGATAAAGCGTAAGTTGGGAGTAGAGTTGTTAAAAGATCTAAGATATGCAACGATTACTTCATTCAGTTGATTTTATATTTCTAAAAAACCCATTTTCTGCGATTAAATCATATAAAAAATACTACGATAACTAACACAAACTATTATAATAGATAGAATAAACAAACCCTTATTATTTTGATGAAAACAACTAGAGTTATGTTTCGACAGCTTCGAGAATATATTCTGGAATTGCTATGAATGGAATTATACTAATCGAACATGGACTATATTCTTACAGAACAAGATATCAACTACTGTCGCAGGGCTATTGAAGATCTAGATGATGACGGTAATACTCTCATCAGTGTCTTCGATCTGTAGACTGCACTCCAGAGACTTTAAATACATTTTTAGGAATTTTAATTATGCAAACTTATCTCAGAACTTGACAGCAACAACACTGGATTCATCACTTTTGACCAAATTCTTAGTCTTTACCAAAAGAAGAGGCAGTGTGAAGTGTATGGAGAAGATGATGAGGTAACTTTGGATGCGTATACTGCCATAGGAGGTCCGGCTGATAAGTCAGGACATATCGATGGCCAGGTGCTTGTGCGTATAATTAAGGAGTAATTTGATCTGCCGATCGATATTGAGGAGTTGATAAAATCAGTGGATGATTCTGGTAATGGTTAAATCGAATATGAAGAATTCGAGAAGATGTTAAAAGACAAGGTCAATTTCAAACTCTGAGCATCACAATGATTGAAATTCACTGCTTTTTATATTAGTTTAGGAAGGGAGATTATGAAAATAATAATGGCGTTTCGTAAGTTAAAATCACTCGAAACTCAACAAATACGAACTATAACAACTTTTTCTGTTAGTTTTCACTGTAGTCCTCCTTGAAATTAAATACGCAAAACCTGTTTATGGGAGAGTTCAATTACGATTATGCAACCATTATTATGTAAAACACGTTTGGGTTATATTTATTTCTTACTCTTGTTCTTTCCTAATAAGGACACTCAAATTCGAGTTATTGCCTATATCAGACAAATCTATTTTTGTTTCTTTTATTTTGGTGTGCTTATAAGTATATAAGTGGATATTATTTGATGATTAATGACCAATGATTTAGTAGAGTTAATTACAAACTAAAGCTATGTTTTTAGAGCCTGATAACTTCCATTTTTACAATTCTCTCCTAGCCTTAGAAGAGCCTAAAATCGGACTGTCTCTCTAGAGTGAAGAAGAATACAAACTCATTGCTCCCACTCTTTCCAAAAAACGCTCAAAAAAATCATTAAGTAAGGATACCTCGAAGCCTCGAAAACAAAAAAGTTTTGAAGATTTGAACAGTAATCGAAAATTTGGACACTGGAGCCTCGAAGAGAATAAAAGATATCATTGGTTTTTGTAAATCCATAACAACCACTTTTTCAATAAGCATCTCAGACGTACAGACAAAATATTTAAATCAATGGCATTGTTCGTGGGGAGTAGATAGGCCTAACAGTGTCGAAGCCATCACCAGAAAATGGAGAAAAAGCATCAGTCGATCTGCAATATTTTGTCATCATTAAGAAGAGAGCACTATGGACATGAAAATGAGGGATTACTCATTTAGGATCTTATACAAAACAAAGTGCAAATAATAAATTAGATTCTTAGCAGTCAATTTCTCCAAGAAGAGAGGATAAACACTGTCGGTTCGGTATAAAAGATCGAGGGTCAAAAAACTTCACACGAATAATTATAGATAGTATAAGAGATAGTTTATTAATTTATGAATGAGGAAAAAAAGTTGGATGAGGAGGAGATTCATATTTTCCCGGAGAAGATGGAGTGTTGTGATAGAGATATTGTGGAGATTTTGCTGAGCGATTAGGCTCCTCATAACAACTACTAGATGATTTGAATTGTAATGATAGTGTGAATAAATAATCTATGGGCATTTTTGAGTCATAAAAAATAAATATTTGTCTTAGACTTTTAAAAATATAAAACTTTTAGGATTGAGTCTCCCATAGTTATCTTTTCTTGTTTCTGCAGATGTAAAATATTTTAATTATGATATTACAGTCATTTCTGCCATTTTTTGCTATTTGACTTATATGTTCAGAAGATATCTTCTCATCGAAGATTCTAAACTTGATAGATAAATAAAATCTAATCAGCATACTTTTAAATTTATCACGTCTAACAAATTCAACAAATAGTCTTTTTTGTGTTTTGAAAAGTATAAAGTAAAATCAGTTACACAAATCATAAATCATCGGTTCACATCCACTCTACCTCGAGCATTGTTCCAGAAAGTGCTGATCAGTTAAGCTGTCTGTTAACCATTCACACATTTTATGGCCGATGAAGGGTTTAGGGCCACTTGCTGGTAATGTGCAAGTTGAACCATATAGTTATTATTCAAGACCAAAACTCCATCCTGAACATCTTTGGAGTTGTAGTTGGAAGCTAAAATCCAATTGCTATTTCCTTGGGCACGATTTTGATTCCCAATCACAATGTTGTTGCTTCCAGCAATTATATTTCCATTACCGATAATAGCATTATTGACATTACTGACGAACGTTTCCTTTAATTTGTTGAGGATGGAGATAACGCTTCGAAGTTGGTTGTAAAGTGTGAATTTTTGCATATTTGGAATCATCTCCATGCTGAAGTAACCGTTCGGTATGGGATTATAATATTGAATATCGATGAAGGGAAGTCCGTAGGCTTTTTGGGTCTGGTAATAAGGTGTATTTGAGGGGCAGTTGAAGTTGATATTGAGGAAAGTAATGAGTAAGTTTACGGAGTCATCTGCTCGATGCGCTAATTCTGAAGCTTTGCTTAGGGTGGGGAGATTTCTAAAGAAGTTCTAAGTGCTTATTTGGGCTTGTATGACTAAGAGAAAGCAGCAGAAGTAAAGGATTTTCATACAAATTATTATACTGATTTCTATAGAAAAACCTGTTTTATATATAATAAAATGTTCGAATTTTTTGGCACTATTTGGAAGGTTTAATTTAGCTTTTATAAAGAGGTAGAAAAAATAAAAATGACCATCAACTACTATCGGAAAGCTAGTTGTTTTTAATGTCTAAAGTGTAGAAGATTACTATATGGAAAGATGTATAATTAGATACAACTGTTTAATGAAGACTTGCTAGTTTTTAAACTTGAATGTTGTTGGATGGTGTTGATTTTTTACAGAAAATCTTAATCAGAAGTGGATAAGCTTATTAAAAATAATAGTAATAATTCTGCAGCGCGGATATTGAGTTTAATTTCTTTACTAGACTCAATTTTTATGAATGTTAAACTGAAAACACTCTTACTTAGATTAATCAAGAATGATACTAAATTTTGAGGGAGAGCTCATCTGATGTATATTGATCATGAAATTTACTATCTTGGTGATAGCGTTCGAAATTATAATATCGAACATGTTAAGTATTACATAAAGACATTAAAACAACTTAGAACAAAAGACAACACAATTATCAATAACATTAGCTTATTTAAGTCAAGTTGAAGAATTTATATTCATAAATTAGCAATAAGATTCACTTAAATCCTTTTTGAATATGTTGAGGTGACTTACAAACCAATAAGTTGAAGATGGGTATATGATATTTAAGTTAATGAATTAATTGAGATAAACGACTCGGATATGTGATTGAGGGCGTCCATAACAAAGTATATAACGATAATAAATCATAATTCTATGGAATCAGAAATGTTATTGTTTCATATTATACTAAAGAATACGATTGCTTGACTATTGCTATCTTAACTGTTCATGTCTTCGAAGTTATCTTGAGATTGATGTAAGTTATAGCTATCTTTAGACTGATAGAAGTTATCTTGAGATTTATGGAAGCTATATTTAGTTTCCTGGAGGCTATGCTTAGATAATAGGTAGCATATGAAATTGTCCAAGTATGGGAGAGTTTCCGGGACGATACTGTAAACTTTCAAGTATTTCTTTGACCATTTATTTTAATTTAGGTGGAAATTTCCCTTAACAATCGCCAAGGGGCTTGATTGTTTCTTCTATTACTTTTCTTTTAGATGGCGTCTTATACTTCTTTCGTTATTTTTAATTATCTAAAAATGTCCTTCTTTTTTATTCGATCTCTGATTATCAAACTATGACCTAATTACCCTTCTTCTCTAGTTAGCGGTAGATCAATTTGGATATTTGATACTTGTTATGAAATTCTTTGGCCTCTGAAATGGTTTGTTTTTTATTGCTCATAATATACTCTCGTATTTTATCACTCCAAAGTAAACTACACATATTTTCTAGGACTGCTATTCTTTGAAATAAAAAGTTCACACTGATCTGTTTTTGGCATTCTTTCCTACATTTATCATATTTTTTCATTGTCTACCAGTTCAAACGCCACCCCCATACATTCAAACAAAATAAGTAAATCAAGTATCCGAAGAATCGAACTATCCCGAAGTTGAAAGAACCAAAATAATTTCCATTGTCATCAGTGAAGATGTCATCTCCCAAAGATATTTAGTAACTATATTTACTATACAGTTAAAGAAGGAAAAATAATGAGATTACAAGTGTTATCAGTCCACCAATGTAGGAATACACATCATCGAGTTTTCTATACTATCTTTGAGCACTTAGTATTTATTAGGATTGTCTGAGGTAAAGCTTTAGGTATTCATTGCTGGGACTTTTCAAGGAGTAAGAGTACCTGTCTTTGATTTATTAAGCAAAGTATCCTGTTTTAGTGTCGAGGTCAGTGGTTGGAAAAATGCTGGTATCGGTATCGATGAGATAACTTTTGAAGTAAAGATTGCCTTGGGATGTGGTGGTAGTGTCAAAGTAGAGATAGTTGTTATCTTTGAGTTAATATGAAATCGGTTAATCTTTTTCTACACTTATGACAGGGTTGATGTAGTAAAAATTCAAAATTAATTTATAATTTTTAGCTAAATATTCATCGATCTAGGCTTAAGACCTACAAGTTGAGATAGAGTTATTGCATTTTCGAACAACTATTTTTAAAAAGTTAAATATTTATAAAGAATACTTTCCCTGAAGAGTGTAGTTCGCAGTTGGAGGGGGACATAACCATTAATTCATTTTCAAATTCTAAAATCTTTTTGTAATGTTGCGGCCAAATTTTTTCCAACTTTATATTTTACATTCTGAAAGTACTTCATTTATAGGAACCTATTTTGTTAAATTATAGCCGTTTCTCTTATAGGTTTTGCTTTCCAATTTTATTTCAAAGTATTTCTTTGGGTCATTTAGATTCATTCCTTCTATCCCGATCCCAAACATAAACTTTGATTATGAATTAACCTAAAGTATAGTCGGCAATTAAAAGTCTTTACATAGTCTTGCTTCTTGGTAGACTAATGTTTTCATTTGGATGGCCTTAATCGTCAACTTAAAGAGAAGGATGGTGAAGATTATGCAAATAACTAATGATACGAATCCACCTATAGTCGTCCCAAAGGCTTCTTATTTTTTGTAGCGAAGTAGCAGCTTGTGGGAAAACAAATCAAAATCTTTTAATGAACGGTCGAGGATTTTGAAAAGTCTCATTAAAATTAATGAATTCTAGTTAAAAAAAGTCTTTATAAAATTTAAATTAAGTCTAGATTCATCCGTAAGTCTAGAATTACCTTAAGGATTATGAAGAATTCTAAGTATAATAAACGTAAATTGCAGAAATATTGATGCATAGCTGAGTAAGTTAGTTTAATATTTTGTCATTTATAAATAGAAATAAAATTAAATCTTAATGAGAATAACATCATGTACTTTTAGACTTACCATGCCTAAAATTATATAAAATGAATCAACAAAAACTGCCAAACTATGCAAAATCAGCTGGATCAGCTTGAAACTTTATTATTTGCATAGGTAGAAAAGCTAATAGCGAAAGAACCATCAGCACTATCAGCAAAATGTAAATTAGTCGCTTGAAACTATACTTCTCAGTCACATAATTTATAAATTCTACATTAATACAACATGTACTTTTCACAAGATATGAACCAGTGAAACTCAGACAAAAATACATCACCACTATCCAGAAAGAACTGTACTGTCCCAGTAGTACAGAAGTCAAGAAAGAAATCGAAGCTAAGAAAAATATTAGAGGTGGTGTGCTATTTACAACTATTTCCTTATCTATTCCTGCTTTCAGCCAAACTGGCACCAAGATGAGACCTCCTCCTTGTCCAACCATCGATCCCATCACTCCTACAAGAAAACCAGTTAGTATATTGGTGTTCATTTTTGTTAAATTATGTTTTTACTAAGGATCAGCATACTCAAAACCCAGATCTTCTTTCTATTTTTCACGCCATAAAATTTTGACTTCAATCCTCTTGCATAGAAAATACGAGAAGAGAATATGAAGAACTACTAATATATAGGATACAACTCCGCAACTTTAGATGCCGATGGCGGAGTCGAATGTTTTCCCGCCTCTTAATAGTATGATGACAATCGTATAGAAATAAATAATTCCGAGAAGTTTGAGTTTATCGAGGGGGATGAGAGCTTTTTCTTAGTTTAGTAATTTTTAAAGTTTTTATCTTTTTTAAATTTGTTCTTTGGTATTTTCTTGAGTAGATGCAACGGAGACGTTCTCGATCTTGCCCTGATCAATTATCTCTTTCTGCGTCGAGCACTGCTACTTCGCAGTTTCTTTTAATTTTTTACATGAATTTATCATGAGGTTGATTATTAGGATGATGAAGATAATCGTAATGATTAGCTAGGATATTATTTGGTTTAGAATTCCCTAACTAAGATCAAAATTACTCCCGCAATAGCACCCGACATCATCATTGGCAAAGTTAGGATTACTAAATCATAGTCGATGCATCTTTTGCCCGATGATGTCACTTTACTAGACCCCGATAAGAATGATGCAAGGCCACCTCCCATCAGGAAGATGTAGGAAATTACAATACTTTCTTTGGCAGAGTAGCTAAGTCCTGTGATGAGGAGGACATTGATGATGATGCCACCTCCGATTCCTGCGGACTAAGTGGATGGGGTGTTACGTTGGAGATGCCGATGAAGATTGCTAGTAAGAGGAGAATGAAGGCTTCAAATAGCATTTAAATTATTATTATTTAAATTTGCAATATATGGATGGTGGTTGGTAATTATTGTTAATGACAGTAAACAAGATTTCAATATAGCTTAATCAATATAGAGATGAAGGATTAATGTTCTCATAG
>Ga0194117_10001718_pt1 | contig 24656 bp, 17 predicted proteins | sample TA2MahsurfametaG_FD_160579 | JGI IMG/M metagenome (GOLD analysis project Ga0194117, IMG submission 160579) | Freshwater microbial communities from Lake Tanganyika, Tanzania - TA2015009 Mahale N1 surface | ecosystem: Environmental > Aquatic > Freshwater > Lake | place: Tanzania: Lake Tanganyika...
GGTGACGAGATCCTTGCCGAGATCGGGATCCTTCACGGTTCGGAGGGCGGATTGCAAATCGGCATCGGTCAGTGGCATGGGGGAAAGATGGTAGGGGGCTGTCCCGATCTGTACTTTGTGGGACAATTCAAGGCGAGAGGACCCCCACAATGACCATGACCAACACAACCCGATCGACTGCTCTGACTCTGGCCGCTTTCGCAGTTTCCGCGACATTTCTGTTTATTGCACACACCGCATCGGCTTTACCCATGGACGATGACGATGCGATGCAGGGTGGCAGCAAGCAGCGGCAAGTCCCGCCGGCTCCTCCGAAGGGTCCTCCAACGGCTCCTCCCGCCGGGCAGGGTGCACCCACTGGCGGCGGCGATGGTGGCATCTTGAAGGGGCCGCCCGTGCCGCCCGATGCCGCGCAGGGCAAAGGCGGATTTGGCGAGAAGGGCGGCAAGGGTGGTCGTGGTGGGATGCAGGCTGCACCCGGGCGTGAGGCTCGGCTCTTCATGGCGGCGCTGAAGAGTGTGGACTCATCGATGACGGATGAGCAGCGCACGAAGATCGATGCGATCAAGGCGAGCTTTGAGAAGGAGATGCAGGCGTGGCGCGAGAAGAACGGCGAGCGCATGCAGGAACTTGAACGCGCGGCGAGAGGCAACCGTCCTCAGCGTGGCGAGGGTAGACCGGGCGGACCTGACGGACCTGGCGGCGCGCCTGGCGGCGCGCCCGGCGGCGCGCCCGGCGGCGCACCTGGTGGCGCACCCGACGGCGCAGGCGGTCCTGGCGGCGCATCTGGTGGACCTGACGGCGTGCCCAGCGGCGACCGCAAGAAGATGATGGAAGAGATCCAGAGTTTGCGAGCGTCGATGCCGAAGTTCGATGTGGCGCGCGATCAGGTGATGGCAGTCCTCACACCGCAGCAGCAGGAGACCGTGAAGGAAACTCTGGAAGAAATGCGCGAGGCGATGCGAGAGATGGGCGGCGAGGGTCGCCCGGGTGGACCTCCTGGTGGAGGTGAGGGTCGCAGGCGTCCGGGTGATCAAGGCGCGCCGCCCAAGGCACCGCCGCCAGCCGATCCGCCCAAGGGCGACTACAAGTTCCCGGACTGAGTTCGCGACAGCATCTCCAAGCGGATTGGAATTGTCGCCGGCAGCTCAGCGCACGCATCCGTGCACTGATCCGTGAACGGATCAACCACCGCCCGAAATGATGATGTCGTTGTACGTATTCGCGATGTCAGCGCGCCGCGCGTCAGGACTGCCGAAGTTAAGTGTTGGACTTGCTGGAGCCGGCCCGTCACCGGTCTTGGCAAAGAAGATCCCATCAGGACCTGCTGAAAACATGTAGTACTTACCGCGCGGAGTTCCACCTTGAGCATCGGCGAGCGTCGCGAACGAGCCCATCGCCGGATTGCGAATCAGTTGCGCGAAGAAGTTGGCACGGTCTGCAGTGGTCCCGGTCACAAAGACCGAATTCGTCATTTGGTCGAATCCGAGGTCCCCGAGTGCAGTGGAGCGCCAATAGGGGAACAGTGGCTCCACGAAGTACTGTGGGTATGGCTCATTTACCAGCTGTGTGAACTCCGTCGCGCGCGTGATGCGCCCCGTTGGGCGACCTGCGCGCACATAGCCAATGGGTTGTCCCCATGCATCGATCAGGTCGGGAAGTTGCACATTCCCCTCGCCGAGTTGACCGACACAGACGCGAAGTTGAGTGTCCTTTGGTGCAAAAAAGGATTCATACTGTTTGCCTTCGATGCGGGGCCCCTTGCCGATGTTGAAGGGCGACACCTTGATGCGCACAGTGTTTGTCCCCGAACCGAAAGTGAGCACGGTGCCGGTGTCGGCCGCGTAGGCAGGATCGTCGTCGCGTACCGCACCGCCCATGAGATGAAGGAGCGCGTTCTCGGTGCCGCTGATCGGTGCGTTCTGTGTGCTCGCAAGAATCTCCTCAGGAACGATGCCTGGGTAGTAGCCAAACTGCGCATAGAACGCATCGCATGCTTTGGCAAACTCGTTCATGGTGGAGGTTGTGGATGTGATTCGCGCCTTGTTTGAGACCTTGCCAAGTGCAGGCAGCAAGATGGCAACGAGCACCATGATGATGCCGATGGCAACCATCAGTTCGACGAGCGTGAAGCCGCGGGGGAAGCGCGAAACGGTCTGCGAAAGAGGGTGTTTCATGGTGGTCTCGTCAAGGATGATACGTGGCGGGAAGGCAATCCGTTCCCGCAGTGACCTGACGAAGTCCTTCATAGACGCCGCACGCCACTGCCGTTGCCAGATTGAGGCTGCGTGCCTCAGGCTGGGCGACCATCGGAAACGCGATCCGGTGCTCGCGACCGAAGGTGTCGTCCACCCACGCATGGACCGTTTCTGGCACGCCACCGAGTTCCTGTCCGAACAGCAGGTGGTCACCGATTTGGAAGCGCGCTTTCCAGTGCGCTTTGGTGCCATGCGTGGTGAAAAGCCAGAGTCGCTTTGGACGCTGCGAGCGCAGGTATTCCTCCCACGATGCATGTTCGATGCAGTCGACATGCTCCCAGTAGTCGAGCCCCGCACGACGGCGTGCCTTCTCATCCATGTCGAATCCGATGGGATGGATGACGTGAAGACGACAGTGGGTCGCCATGGCCGTGCGGCCGATGTTGCCCGTGTTCTGCGGAATCTGTGGCTGGTACAGCACGATGTGGAAGAGCGGTTCCTCCATGGAGCGCGCAGCGTACGGGCGGACGCGCGCGTTCCAAGCAGTCATCTCCGCAGCGGTGTCACGCTATGATGCCGCCATGGAATTGGTTCTCCTGTCGAATCTCGTCTGGATGGTCTTCCTCGCCGGCTGGTGCGTGCTGTACTTCATGCAAGCAAAGGTGGATCGCTCATCAGGTGGGCGCTACAGCGACTATCACGAAGAACCGTGACCGCTTCCATGCGCCGGTGCACCGAGTCTGATTCGCGCTCCTTGCCCGATTAGCTCAGTTGGATAGAGCACCGGTTTCCTAAACTGGAGGTCGCGCGTTCAAGTCGCGCATCGGGCGTTTCACCACGGCAGGTTGTTGGATCGCAGCAGCACGCTTGTGGCGTTGGCTAACTGCACGGTGGCGCCGTGAAAGTTTCGCAGGAATGCGTCCTGTACCGCTTCGGGGTGATCGACCAAATCAGTGACGCACTTCAGCACGAGGAGCGGTACGCCCCAATCGCGTGCTGAAAAGGCAATCGCCGCCGCTTCCATGTCTTTGCAGCGAGCCTCGAGTTCATCCAAGATTGCCCTGTCTTGGGGTGTTGCATCGAGGCTGCCGCCAGAGGAGCAAAGGCCTCCGAGTGCGCCGAGTTCGGCACGCAGCGCCTCCGCAGGGGGCGTTTGAAACTCGCCGCGCGCAAACTCGCGAAAACCTGGGATGGGTACACGCTGATCGTGAAAGGCCAGCCTCTGCGGCAGGTGCAGATCGGCAATGGCACCGCCGCGCGATCGGAATCCGCCGCAGGTTCCAATGTTGACGATGAGTCGCGGAGTGAAGCGCGCAAGTGCCGCGGCGCAGGTTGTGGCTGCTCCAATCGGCCCGATTCGATCACAGTTGTGAAGCGGATCGGCTCCATGTGCGACCAACACGACGTTGCGCCCCGCCACGGTGTTCGTAAATGCCTGCGCTGGGCAGTGCGGCGCGACCGCGCCGAGCGATTGCAGGGACTCGCGGTCAATGATCGGCTGCGCTTCTGCGCGCATGGCGACTTGTAGAAGAATGTCGGCTTTTGGTGCGGTGGACATGGGGAAGAAGGGGGAGAAGTGGCGATGGGCGGACTCGAACCGCCGACCTAAGAATTATGAATTCCTCGCTCTAACCGGCTGAGCTACATCGCCAAGGAGGAACCGAAATCGAGCGAGAGAGTATAGCGGTGGGCTGCCGTCCGCCATGCTGCCGGGGTGCTCTGGGCGTGCTCAGCTTGTATCCCGCACACGCTTGAGCGCGTCAAGAACGCGGTGTGCCCATGGTGCTTGCCGTCGATGTGCTGCGTACCCAGCGACGACCAAGTTCCGTCTGCGCGAAGCCGGGCTCGCGCTGCGAGATCGCAGCAGCGATGAGACCCATGAACATCGGCTGCGGGATCAGCGGGCGGCTCGTCAATTCCGGATGGAACTGCGCGCCGATGAAGTACGGGTGCGCGTTCACGGGCAGTTCAAGCATCTGCATGATCGGATGTTTCGGATGGCGACCGCTGAACACGAGTCCTGCAGACTCGAGTTCGCCGATGAATGTGGGGTCGACCTCAAAGCGGTGGCGAAATCGTTCGCGCACGGTTGTTGCACCCTTCCAAAGGAAGGATGCAAGGGATCCGTTCTGCACAGATACATCTTGCGCGCCCAGGCGCATGGTGCCACCCATGATGCCTTCGAGTCGCTTCTGATCGGGCAGTTCGCTGATGACAGGATGTCCGCACTTCGGATCGAACTCGGTGGAATTGGCATCCTTCCAGCCAAGGACATTGCGTGCGTACTCAATCACCGCCATCTGGAATCCAAGGCAGATGCCAAGGAACGGCACGCGATTCACGCGCGCCCACTCGACGCAAAGCACCTTTCCTTCCACCCCGCGCATCCCGAAGCCGCCGGGAACGATGACCGCATCGGCGCCATCGAGCGCGGTCGCAGCTCGCGCAGCGGTCTGCATGTCAGACGTATCGAGCCAGCGGATATCGATATCAGCGCCGAGCGTGACAGCGCAGTGCTCGACGGCCTTGTCAATCGATGCATAGGCATCACGAAGCGCTGCGTACTTGCCTGTGATGCTGAGTGTGATGCGGTGATCGCGCGTTCCGGCAAGGCGAGCCGTGAATGCATCCCAGCCCTTTCGCGCGCGGTCCTCCGCTGCCGTGTCAACACGGTCGTGCAGATGCAGCAGGGAGAGAATCTCGCGGTCCAGGCCTTCGCAGCGCATGGCATCTGGAATGACATAGATCGACTCCCGGTCGTGCATCGAAAAAACGCGCTTCATCGGCACATTCGAGAACATCGAGATCTTCTGCGCGACTTTGGGCAGCACAGGATTCTTCGCGCGGCACGCAATGATGTGCGGCTGAATGCCCGCTTCCATCAGGCGCTTGATGCCGAGCTGCGCCGCCTTTGACTTTTGTTCGCCGAGGATCGACGGTTCGAGGATGTAGGTCAGCGCGACGAAGCAGGTGCTGCCATCGCCTTCCTCGAAAGCCAGTTCGCGGAGTGCCTCAATGTAGAAGCCATTCTCATAATCGCCCGCGGTGCCGCCCACTTCGACGAACACCACATCGACCTGCTTGCCCTTCGGACCGGCCATCGCGAGTTCCCGCAAGCGCATCTTCACCGCGCCGGTGACATGCGGGATCATCTGCACGTCGCGCCCGAGATATCCGCCGCGCCGCTCACGCTCGAGGATGTCGGTGTAGATCTGACCCGCGGTCATGAAGTTGCGGCGCCCGAGGTTCTGGTTGAGCACGCGTTCGTAGGTGCCGAGATCCATGTCGGTCTCGAGTCCGTCGTCGAGCACGAACACTTCGCCATGGCGGTAGGGGTTCAGCGTGCCTGAGTCGATGTTGAGATAGCCCTCGAGTTTGACCGGCGCGACGGAGAGTCCCTTGTCCTGCAGCAGTTTCGCGAGCGAACTGGCAAAGATGCCTTTGCCAAGGCCGCTCATCACGGTGCCGATGACGACCACAAACTTTGTCTTGCCGCTTACGTACCCGTTGGGCGCGGGAGAGAAGTGTTCGGCGCTCTCCTCACTGTTGGAGAACTGCGAAAGGAAGGTTTCGCCCGATCCGGGCACCTCAGGGGGCATGCCCCATCGTACTCATGGGTCGAAACGGGTACAAGATGCAGATGCTTGCGTTATTCCGATCGTGTTTGTTCAGTTTGTTGGTCTCCGCTGCCATGGCGTCGATTGCCTGTGCAATCGCTTCGGATGAACCGCGCGAGAACTTTCCGCCGGATCCGCAGGTGGAGTGGCGACGGATGGAACTGTCGCTGCGCTTTGAGGATCTTGATGACCAGTCGTTCGTCGGTTCCGCGGTCTACACCTTTCGCGCGGCGGGTCAGCGCGTGGAAAGTCTGCGGCTCGATGCGGGCGACTTGGAAGTCACATCGGTGCAGGAAGTCGGCGGTGCGAACCGCAAACTCGAGTGGTCGCATGCTGATGGCGTTCTGCAGATACGACTCGCGGATGCAATCGGTCCGCAGTTCGCGGGCACGGGTGGTGCGGGCGGGGACGCCAACGCTGCTGCGGCGGACCATCGCCTTCGGATCGACTACCGAGTGCGCGACCCGCGCCGTGGCATGACATTCTCGCCCAAGCTCCCGGCGACGGACGGCGCACCAGCAATCCCAGCGGAGGTTCACACGCAAGGACAGCCGCAAAGCAATCATCACTGGTTCCCCACGCACGACTTTCCAAATGTGCGACTCGCGACCGAACTGATCGTCGATGTGCCGCAGGGCATTGCTGTGAGCGGAAATGGCAAGCTCGCGAAGCATGAATCGCGCGGAAACCGTGAGGTGTGGCACTGGGTTCAAGATGAGCCGCATGTGCCGTATCTGGTGTCCCTTGTGGCGGGGAACTTTCAGCGCACGGAACTCGCCGCGCCGCTCAGTGGCGTTCCGATGGCGGTCTGGACCCGCCCCGATCACGCGGTGTTCGCGCGCGGTACATACGCGAATACCGATCGCATGATGAAGACGTTTCAGCGCGTCTTCGGCGTGGCGTATCCGTGGGCGCGCTACGACCAGTTGGTGGTTCGCAACTTCGCTGCAGGCGGCATGGAGAACACATCGGCCACGACGATGAACGCAGGTGCTCTGCTCGATGAGATATCGCTTGTCGAGGGCGATCTCGATGGTTTGATCTCCCACGAACTCTGCCATCAGTGGACGGGTGATCTGATCACATGCAGAAGCTGGGAGCACTTGTGGCTGAACGAGGGATGGGCGACCTACGGCACCGCACTGTGGCTGGAAGAGCGTGATGGCATCGACGCGTACTACGACCAGATGCTCGGCAGCGCGGGCATCGCGGGCACCGACTCGGCTGCTGCGACGGGAACGCCCGCTGTCATGCCGCAAGCGATGTGTTCGCGTGTGTACGGTTCGCCTGGCGAGACGTTCCGCCGAAGTGCGAACCCGTATCCAAAGGGCGCCTCGGTGCTGCACATGCTGCGTCGCCGACTCGGTGACGATGCCTTCTTCCGCGGCGTTCACTTGTATTTCAACCGCTTTGGCGGCCGCTTGGCGGAGACGGCAGATTTCCGCCGCTGCCTCGAGGAGGTGAGCGGATCAAGTCTTGAGGAGTTCTTTGAGCAGTGGTGCTTTCGCCCAGGCAGTCCAGAGATTGGCGTGAAGGTGTCGTACGACCCTGCACCTCGGCGGCTGCGAATCGAGGTGACGCAGTCGATGCGAAACGTAGCGGCACCGTGGATGCGATTCGATCTCCCTGTCGTTGTCCGCACGGCGGGCGGTGAACGCACGGTGCTCGTGTCGGTTCGTGGCGCGGAGTCGGTGCGTGAAGTGGAACTCGATGGCTCGCCCACGATGGTGGCTGTCGATCCGACGCTCGATGTGCTCAAGGTGCTTTCGGTTGACCTCCCCGAGGCGTGGCTGATCGAGCAACTGCGAAAGGGGCCTACCTCGGCTGCGCGTCGTCAGGCTGCGCGTGCGCTGGCAAAGCGGGAGTCACCAACAGCGCTCGATGCCCTCGTCGCGATCGCTTCGGATGCAAGCGCGCGCGCATCGCTCCGAAGTGAGGCGGTCGATGCGATCGCCGCATACGGCTCGTCCACTGCACGCGAGTCGATGACGGCGCTCTTCGACCAAATCGTGGTGCCTGCGCTTGGTACGTCGCCAGCGGATGCGGAAAAGAAGTGCCCGGCCACGGTTCGCGCATCCATCACGGCAAGTCTTGGCGTGGTGCCTTTCGAACAGTCACGGCCCCGGTTGATCGATGTGCTGCAGCGAGAGAAGGGCTATGCAGTCAGGACGAGTGCGTGCGAGGCGCTGCGGCGCCTCGGCGGCGTTGATTTTCCGGAACAGCGCTCGGCACTGCAAGGTGACGCGGCACTGCGCGCAGGCATTGAGCGAATGCTTGATCAGCGAATTCCAAGTGAGCGCGTTCGGATTGCTGCCATCGAAACGATCAGTGCACTGCAGATGAAGGATCTACAGTCGCGTGTGGAAGCGCTTGCACAGCTCGGTCATATGGAGCGGATGCGTTCCACAGCGATCGGCACGCTCGCGGAACTTGTGCGCGGCAGCGCGGATTCGGCGCGCCGCTCGGAGGTGGTCCGTCTGTGTTTGCAGTGGCTGAACGATCCGGAACTTCGCGCGCGTGATGCCGCGGGCGAGGCACTGGCAAAGTTGGGTGCGCGCGAGGCACTTCAGGACATCGATGCAATTGCGGCGAGCGAACGTGACCCCCGTGCACGCGACCGCGCCCGTGAATGGGCACGCTCGATCAGGAGCGCGGAGCCGAAGCCTGCGGCTGCGCCCTCCAGCGGCTGACGAACGCTTCGTACTGTTCCCTCGTATCGATCCCGTGCGATCGCGCCGTGCCATGGGCAACCGCGATGGCGTGTCCATGCTCAAGCGCGCGCAACTGTTCGAGTTGTTCGGTTTGCTCCAAGTCCGTCGGTGGCCATGCGGCAAAGACCGCCAGAAAAGCGCGCCGATACACATAGAGGCCGACGTGCTTCAGCGGTGCAGCGGGGCCATTGCCATCGCGTGGGAAGGGAATGAGTGCGCGAGAAAAGTACAACGCACGAGGTGTGCGGCCGTTGTTTCCGCCGTGCGTGATCACACACTTCACGATGTTCGGATTGGCAGGATCTTCGCTCGGTAGAAAGGGTGAGACGACGGTCGACATATCCGCGCCTGGGTCCGCAAGCAGCGCATCGATCGCAGCGGTGATCAGTTCCGGTTCGAGTTCTGGCTCATCGCCCTGCACATTGACAATGATGTCCGCATCGATCTGTGCGCTTGCTTCGGCGATGCGACTGGTACCGTTGGGGTGATCCTCGCGAGTCCGAATGCAGCGCGCACCGAACCGAGCTGCCGCCGCCTCGATCCGCGCATCATCCGTGGCGATGATCACTTCCTGCACGCGCGGGCAGGCGCGGGCGCGTTCATAGACATGCTGAATCAGCGGACGTCCCGTCGCATCCGCCAGCATCTTGCCGGGGAAGCGCGAGGAGTTCATGCGGGCGGGAATGACGGCGGCGATCCGAGTGGGATTCTGCGCAGCACTTCCCATGCTCAGGCGAGTTCCTTCACCAGCGCATCGAGGTCCTTGCGGCGCTGGCGGATGTCGCGGAAGTTGATGTCCTTGCGCAAGATGGCGGAGCAGATGTCCGCAGCATCGCGTGCGTGCTGCGCGCTGCGTTCGAGTTTGGCCAGTTCCGTGAGGGACAGCATCAGGTCGTAGCGGATGTCCTGCTCGCGGGCCGCGCTTGTCACATCGAGTGCGGCAATGGCATCCTTGAATTCGCCGACCGACTCCGCATGCCAGCCGGATGCCGCAAAACAACGCCCAAGCATGTGCGCGGCAGAGACGCGCATCTTCGGCTCCTCTTTTGCGATCTGCAGGCAGCCCATCGCCTCCTCGTAGTTGCCGAGTTCAAAGAGAATGCGGCCGAGTTCAGCCTTCATCGTGCGATCCGACGGGTAGTTCTGCACGCGCTCCCGAAACTCCGTCGCTTGCAGTTCGAGCACGGCCTTCCGAAGCCGATCAGCATTCGCGCGCGCGGCTGCGTCGGCGGGCGTCTTGGTCGCCGCATCTTCTGCGGCTGCCAGATGCCGCTGCGCACGGCCAATCTTGATGTCGCCCGCCGCCATGCGGAAGCGGTACTCCTTCAACGCCTCATATGCGGCGAGGTACACCTTGAACGCGGTCGCCTCATGTTCGGGCGTGCCGGTGCGCCTCAGCGCGAGGCAGTACTTCTGCACCGCATCCGGCGAGCGCGGATTTGCCTCGTACTCGGTCTTGGTCCGGTCGAGGTTGCGTTCCTCCGCACCCACGCTGCCCGTGATGGCGTCCTGCTCTTCCAAGCTGCGCTGCTTGTCGAGATCTTTCACATTGTCGCGGAAGTTGCCGCGTCCGCCATCTCGGTCGAAGCCGCTCGCGACCATCGCACGGTTGGCAAGAATCTGCTTGAATTCTCGTTCAAGTTTGGTGTCCGAAGGATCCATCTCGAGCGCCTTCTCGATGCACAGTTTTGCCTCTTCCCACGCTCCGACTTCGACAAAGAGATCCTTGGCTCGAAGCACCAGTTTGCGATTCGGCTTGTCACGCAGCACGACGCTGAGCAGGTTGAAAACCTTCGGTGCAGCCCATGTCCCAACGGGTGGCATCTCTGCTTTCACGCTTGCTCCAAGCATGTCGAGACCGCGCTCAACATTGTTCATGTCGCGCATCCACAGCAGCGTGGCAACGGCCATTCGATCAATGGCAGATGGTCCCTCCAGAGGCTTCACCTCCGCACCCGTCGCGGGCTTTCCGCCACCAAGAAAGTTCTGCTTGCCACAATTCCACATGGCATCGAGCGTTGAGATGCTTGCCGGATCAAACTTCAGCGCATTGGCGAAGTAGAAGAGCCCTACCTCAAAGCCCGACTGAGCGATCGCCTTCTCGGCGCGTTCAAGGAACAGCCGCGCCTTCTCGGGCGAAGCAATGAACACCGCTTTCTTGTCGCCGTCGTTCTTTTTCCAAGGCAGGATCAAGGGGGGTCTCCGCAACAACCTTTCCGGGGGAAAACGCTTCCTCGGAATCCGAAAGGGTAGCGCATCACGCACGGTGCGGCAATTCTTCCCCTCGGACTGCATTAGACTTCCACATCGTGCGTGCCCTTGTGCTGCATCCAGATCCGGTGCTGCGGCGGCGTGCCGAGCCAGTCGGAGCAATTGACGGGCGAATTCGCGATCTGGCCGAGCAGATGATCCACATCATGCATGAGGAAGATGGCTATGGACTTGCGGCGCCCCAAGTGGGCGAGTCGCTCCGCATCTTTGTGACACAGCGCGAAGATGACGAGGAGGGGCAGGGCGGCGTTGTGTACGTCAATCCGCGATTCATCCGTATCGAGGGCACGCTCGAGGCTGAGGAGGAAGGATGTCTCAGCCTGCCAGACATTCGTGGTTCGGTACGGCGGCAGCCGACCGTCGAGATCGAAGCAACCGATTTGGAGGGACGCATCTTCCGAATGGAGTCGAGCGAACTGATGGCGCGCTGCTGGCAGCATGAGATGGATCACCTTGATGGTGTTCTCATCATTGATCGGATGAGCGTGATGGACAGGCTGGTCAACCGAAAAAAGTTGAAGGCACTCGAGGAGCGAGATTGAACCGCGCCAGCGGTGTCGTGGATCATGGCGGCGGGTCCGGCGCCGACGGTGTTCCCATCGTGCTCCTTGGAAGCGGGGCGTTTGCGGTCGCGCCATTCGCCGCGCTGCGAACCGCCGCGCCTGAGATGGGATTGCGCGTGGCGTGCGTCGTTTCGCAGCCCGACCGAAAAGCTGGACGCGGGCAGGCACTCGCCCCAACGCCCGTCAGTGCGTGGGCGCTTGCACATGGGCTGCCGCTGGAACGGACCGACGATGCATCGTCGGGGGCATCACTCGCCCGAATCCGCGGTGTTGGCCCGGCACTCCTTGTTGTGGTCGCGTTCGGGCAGCGGCTTGGGCGAGAACTCCTCGATGGAGTCGCTGCGGTCAATCTGCACGGATCGCTGCTGCCGGCGTGGCGCGGTGCCGCGCCCATTCAGCGTTCGCGGATGGCTGGTGATGCGCGAGTCGGGGTCACAGTGATCGGACTCGCCGATCGGATCGATGCGGGTGTTGTTTTTGCGGAGGCGTCCACCGAGCCGCAAGATGCGGAAACTGCGGGCGAACTTCATGATCGGCTGAGCGTCCTTGGCTGCGCGCCGCTGCTCGACACCGTGCGCCGTTGGCGCGCTGCATTCGATGCACATTCGAACACGGCCCTGCGCCAGCGTGCGATGCGAGCGCTCGACTCACTGGGCGGCGTTCACCAAGATGAGCGGCTCGTGACGCGCGCTGCGAAACTGTCGCGCGCGGATGCGTGGGTGGACTTCACCGTCGAGGCACGTGCCGTCAGCGCGCGTATCAACGGGCTCAGCCCCTGGCCGGGCGTCGATGCGTTGGTCGGCCAGCATGCGCTGCGCATTCTGCGGGCGCGACCGGTGCCGGGTGGCGAAGCAGTGAACGTGCCCGCCGGTGAAGTGACGCCCGCCGGCCATGTTGGGTGCGGTGGTGGTGCGATTGAGTTGCTTGATGTGCAACCGCCGGGGGGAAGCGTGATGTCGTGGGATGCGTTTCGCCGCGGTCGGCAGATTGCCGCTGGCGCAGTCGTGTGCTGTCCAAGTATGCGGGCGAAGGACTCTCCACCATGACAATGAGCCCAGCCGCCGTCACCCCCGACGACTTGGATTATCCCCTCGACGCCGCGCGCATCGCCACGCGTCCTGCGGAGCCACGCGATGCTGCGCGGATGCTGGTGCTGCACCGCGCGCAGGACCGCATCGAGCACCGTCATGTGCGCGACATCGTTGGCTACCTCGATCCGGCGGGAGCACTGATCGTGAACGAGACTCGTGTGGAGGCGATGCGTTTCCTTGCTGTGCGCGATGGCGATGGACGGACATGCGAGGGGCTGTTTGTCGACCCTGCAGGCGACGGCTTGTGGCGGGTCATGATTCGTGGTGCCAAGCACTTCGCGTACGGCGATGTGCTGCGCCTGACGCCGCCGCAGGATGATGCGCACGCGAGGGGGCATGGGGAGGGGGAGCGTGCATCGGGATCCACCGTGGAGGTGCGGCTGGAGCGGCGCGATGGTGCACACTGGGTTGTGTCCGTGTGCGGTGGCCTGACCGCTGCAGCTGCGTGGAAAGCGGCAGGTTGGACTCCGTTGCCGCCCTACATACTTGCCGCTCGGCAGCAGCGCGGGGAGCTGCAGGCGGCGGCGGATCAGGCTGACCGACAGGAGTACCAAACGGTGTATGCGCGCACGAGTGATTTGCCGAGCTGTGCTGCGCCCACAGCCGGCCTTCATTTCACCCCTCAACTTCTGCAACGGATCGCAGCCCAGGGGGTTGAAACGATCCGAACGGAATTGCAGGTGGGGCCTGGCACCTTCCGGCCGGTAGGCGCGCCAACGCTTGCAGCGCATCCGATGCACTCGGAGCGATGCCGAGTGAGCGCTGCCGCGCTGAGCGCACTTCACAGCTGCAACATGGCCGCAAGCCTCGTGGTGGGAACGACTTCGGTTCGGCTGCTCGAGTCGCTCCCCAGGCCACTGTCGGGCGAAGTTCTCGCTCGAGCGCGCGAGTTGATCGGGGCAGGGCAAGGTGACCGCACCGTGATGGACTTCGCCACGGACATTCTGATTGCCCCGGGGTCTGACTTCCGCTGGACCAACAGACTGCTGACGAACTTCCATTTGCCACGATCGACCCTGCTCGCGCTCGTGGGCGCGCTCGTGGGACTCGATCGGCTCAAGCGGATCTATGCGATCGCGCAGCGTGAGGAGTACCGCTTCTACTCCTTCGGCGATGCCATGCTCATCCTTCCCTGAAGCCGCCGCCTCATGGGTCGTCGGTCCGGGCACATTTTCGGTCGCTTGAAGCATCAAGCGGCGGAGGATCAAGTGCCGATATCCATGGAGAGCTTGCATGAAGTTGTCTCACCTGATCGCCAAAGTGGATGGCGTGACGGTCTTGGGAGAGTGTGACCCCGAAATTGGGTGCGTCACGGATGACTCCCGGAAAGTCACGCGTGGTTCGCTTTTCGTTGCACGCAGCGGAACGCGCGGCGATGGTCGCGTCTTCATCGCCGATGCGGTTGCGCGCGGCGCATCAGCTGTGCTCTGTGACGGGGGTGTGCCTTGCGATGAAATGCGAAGTGCAGGTGTGGCGATGCTGCAGTGCGCGGATCCGGCGATCAGCGGTGTCGACCTCGCGCATGCGTTCGCGGGGTTCCCAGCATCTGCCATGCGCATGATCGGCATCACAGGAACCAATGGCAAGACAACTGTTGCATTCCTTGTTCAGCATCTCTTGATGCACGCATCGATCAAGTGCGGTCTGATCGGAACGGTCGTGATCGATGATGGCGCGACACGAACACCGGCCGAACTCACGACTCCAGGGGGTATGGAACTGGCACGCATGCTCGGCACGATGGCACGCCATGGATGTGATGCAGTCGCCATGGAGGTGTCGAGCCACGCGTTGCATCAGGGGCGTGTCCGAGGAATTGACTTCGCCGTGGGTGTCTTCACGAATCTGACGGGCGATCATCTTGACTACCACGGCACGATGGATGCCTATGCCGATGCAAAGGCGCAGCTGTTCGATGGACTTCGACCGGGCGCATGTGCCGTGGTCAATGGTGACGACCCTGCGCACGAGCGAATGGTTCGATCATGTGCGGCGCGTGTGGTGCGTTGCAGTACTCACGACACGCGTGCGGAGTGCACTGTGGAGGTGATCCGCGTGGCGCTGGGTGGGATGCGCCTTCGACTGCATGGCGCCTGGGGCAGTTTCGATGCGGACTTTCCCTGCGTGGGTCGACACAACGCGATGAATGCGCTGCAGGCCGTGGCAGCCGCATGGGCGCTTGGTGTTCCAGCGGAGCATTTGTCCAGCGGATTGTCCACAGCTTCCGCTCCGCCTGGACGGTTGCAGCCGGTGACCGCACTGCATGATCCCTTTGCAGTCCTCGTGGACTACGCCCACACGGATGACGCCCTGTCGAACGTGCTCGCCGCACTGCGCCCCGTGGTTGGCACTGGACGAATCGTGTTGGTCTTCGGTTGTGGTGGCAACCGTGACCGAACCAAGCGACCGCGGATGGCTGCAACAGCTGTGCGCGGCGCCGATGTGATCTACGTGACGAGCGACAATCCGCGTCAAGAAGATCCCAACGCGATCATCGCCGAGATTCTGGAGGGCATTCCATCCGATCAGCGAGGGCGCGTTCATGTGCAGCCTGATCGTGCCATTGCAATTCAAGAGGCAATCGCAGCTGCTCGCACAGGCGACATCGTGCTCATCGCGGGCAAGGGGCATGAGGACTATCAGATCATCGGAACGGAGAAGCGCCACTTCGATGACTGCGAGCAGGCGCGCGCTGCTCTCCAGTCGAGGAGAAGTACGCAGGCGCAGGAAGCCGCTCAGCCGAAGTCGGTCGGTCGACAACATCAGCCACAGGGAGTCCACGCATGAATGGTTCGCATGAAGTCTTTGGCGATGCTCTGTCGCCGTTCCTGACCCCTGATGAACTGCGCAGCGCCGTGCAAGGTGCATGGGTGGAAGCGCCTGCGGATGGCACTGTCTTGCGCGGCGTTGGCACCGATACCCGCAGTGATCTCACGGGCCGCGCATTCTTTGCGCTTCGCGGGGATCGCCACGACGCCCACGATCATCTGCTTGAAGCGGTTCGGGCAGGCGCACGTGTGGTGGTCGTGGAGGAGTCGCGCTGGAACCGCATCCGCTTCGTTGGACAGCAGCCCGCATCCGTGCTGATCGTGCGCGATACGCGTGCAGCACTGCAGGCAGCAGCCCGTTTCTGGCGCATGCAATTGCGTGGAACGCAAGTCGTGGGGATTACGGGCAGCTCAGGCAAGACGACAACGCGGCGTTTGATGGAGGGGGTCCTTTCGACACGGTTCCGCGGAACAGCAAGTCCAAAGAGTTTCAACAACGATGTCGGCGTTCCAATCACGCTGCTTGGCGGTCGACGCGGGGACGACTTTCTCCTCGCGGAGATCGGCATGAACAGTCCAGGCGAGATTGCGGCGCTCACAGCTCTCGCACGACCTGATGTCGGCGTGATCACCATGGTTGGCAAGGCCCATCTGGGTGGTCTTGGATCGGTCGATGCGATTCTGCGCGAGAAGTTCTCGCTCATCGCAGGTCTGCATGCCGGATCGCTTGCGATTGTGCGTGGCGACAGCAGTCTGCTCGATGCAGCACTCGAGGCGGCCCTGCCTGCGGGAGTGCGCGTCGTGCGATTTGGGACAGGCCCCGCCAACCATGTGCGACTTCGCGCGCGCGCGGCGCGTGCGGAGGGCGGGCAAGACATCGAGGTCGATGCATGCGGTCGGCGATTCGAGATTCGCTTGGCGCTCGATGGAGAGCACAATGCCATGAACGCGCTCGCAGCAATCGCGCTCGGCATTGACCGCGACATGACTGATGATGAAATCGCGCGCGGATGCGCCGCGGTCGTGCCATCGGACATGCGGTTTGTTCGGCAGCAGATGTGCGGCATGACGCTCTTCAATGACGCGTACAACGCCAATCCAGATGCGATGATCGCTGCACTGCGCACATTTGGTGAACGCGCCGCGGCAGGTCAGCGCAAGATCACGATCCTCGGAGACATGCTCGAACTCGGCGATGCCGGGCCGCATCTGCATGCGGAACTTGGACGCGCCGTGGCCGCCGGGGCAAGTGGCGGCCCGCCTGCACTGGCCGTCTTTGTCGGACCTCTGTCTGCGCACGGAGCGGCTGCGTGTCGGAGCGAGAACACCTGCGATGTGCTGCATGTGCCAGATCTTTCGCCCGATTCGATCACGCGTGTCCTCGGCGCACTTCGAGTGGGCGATGCAATCCTGCTGAAAGGTTCGCGCGGTTGCCGACTTGAATTGCTCCTGAACTCGTTGCAGGAGAGGATGGCGGCCTGATGATCTACAACCTTGTGGAGGCGACGCAGGGATGGCTCGACGAGCGGGGTCTGTCGTGGATCGTGATGGTGCTCTATCAGGTGGAGTTCCGGGCGCTCTTTGCAGCGTTGCTTGCCTTCGTGCTCGTTGCACTGTTCGGTCCGCGCGTGATCCGCTGGCTCGCTCAGAAGAAGATCGGCGATGTCCCCGAGTTCGGCAACGAGACGCTCAACCAAATGATGCAGGGACGCCAGGGGACACCGACCATGGGTGGGCTTGTCATCGTGGGCGCACTCGTGGCCAGCACGCTGCTGCTGGGAGATGTGCTGCATAGCCGGTACATACAACTCGGTCTGATCGTGGCGATCAGCTTCGCAGCATTGGGCAGCGTGGATGACTGGCTCAAGTTGACGCAGAGCCGCCGACAAGCGGGTATGCGTGATGGTCTGTTCGCGTGGGAGAAGCTGATCTTTCAGTTGGGACTCGCAGGAATCGTCGGGTTCTTCCTCTGGCGCTGGGGAATGGGACCCGATGCGCATGTGCTGAACCTGCCATTTCAGCGCACCTACCTGCCGACGCCATCGATCGACACGCTGCTTCAGCCTCCGATGATGTCGCCAACGGTGTGGATCCTTGGTGCGGGGGCGTTCACATTGATCGCAACGCTCGCGATCGCCGGGACATCGAATGCCGTCAACATCACTGACGGCATGGATGGGCTGGCGACGGGAACGCTCATCATCGCCACGCTTGCGCTCATGGTGCTGCTGTGGATTGCAGGCAGCCCGCGCGCCGCATATTTCCTGATGGTGCCGAGCGTGCCCGGTGTGGGCGAACTGCTCGTGATGGCAGGGGCCATGGCCGGGGCGTGTCTCGCATTCCTTTGGTTCAACTGCTCGCCCGCGCGCGTTTTCATGGGCGATACAGGAAGCCTCTCGCTGGGCGCACTGCTCGGCTTCTTCGCCGTCGCGGCGCGGCAGGAACTGCTGCTGCTCGTCATTGGCGGCGTCTTCTTCCTTGAACTTGGCAGCGTCTTCGCCCAGACGCAGTGGTTCAAGTACACGCGCATCCGCTTCGGTCAGGGGCAACGCATCTTTCGCTGCGCACCCGTCCATCACCACTTCCATCTCGGTGGGTGGCAGGAGCAGCAGGTGGTGGTTCGACTCTGGATCGTGTCGGTGATGCTGACGATGGTTGCGCTTGTCACTCTCAAGCTGCGCTGACGCACGCGCACGCGGTGGTGGTGGGGTCAATCCCCGTGCAGTTCGCGCAGGCGCTGCGAGAGCCGAAGAATCCACTGCACGCGTTCGCACTCGCCGATCCACTCCGCCACCACGGTTGCGTTCTCATCCGAGGGAGCCTCTGCAAAGGGAACGGGGCACGCCGCACCGAGTTGCGTGCGCGCCATGGCGCGGTACCGCGAGAGCGTGCGGTCGCCGAGCAGGTGAACGAACTCGTACTCCTCTGTCAGCCAAAGAACGGTGGGCACGCGGTGGCCTGCAGCGATGCGGACTTCCTCGGCCAGATCCATGTGCTCGTCTCGGTCGAGGAAGACGAGGTCGATCATCGGACATGCGAGCGCGATCGCCTGCAGCAGTGGGCACTGCGTCGCGCAGTCGCCGCACCACATGCCGCTCAGGCAGATCATCGGCGAGCGGCGCGTGAAGCTTGCGAGCAACGTCCGCTGCGCATCCGTGATCGGCGCGCGCGCCACGCGCGCGCGCCATGTGGCGGCACGCTGCGGATCCGTGGCGAGATATGCCTCCCACCCGAGACCCGCCGCATGCTTGGCTTGCAGGAATGACGCGCGCATCGGAGGATCAGCTGCCGAGTGCGTAGATGAAAGTGGCGCTCGCGGTCAGAAGATCCGCACGCGACTTGATCAGTTCGAAGCGTGCATCGAAGAGGAATGACTCGGCGAGCAGGAGATCGTTGATGGTTGCGAGACCGTTCAGGTAGTTCTGATAGACGCTGTCGTAGGAATCCTGCGACGCGGTCAAGAGCGCCACGCCCGCCTCATACTGCTTCTGCGCGGAGAAGAAATCGAAGTAGCTCGACCAGACCTGCCCCGTCGTCTCGAGACGGAGTTGCTCCAGCCGCGCCTCCGCAGCGCGCACTTCGCTGCGCGCCTGCCGCAGCCGGTTGGCGCGTTCGTAGCCGTCGAAGAGCAGCCAGTCCGCGGTCACCTGTGCGGAGTACAGGCCGTATGCCGCTGCGCCGCTGCCCGAAAACCCTGGCTGCGTGTAGTTGAAGTTGCCGCCCGTCACGCCGGCCGAGCCTTCAAAGTTGATGATCGGCAGAAAGTCCGCTTCCGCGCGTTTCACCATCTGCTCCTTCGATCGCACCTCGCCCAGCGCGGAAGCGATGTCAGGTCGCTGGGCAAGCGCGGACTGAATGGCGACCTCTACGCCATCGGTGATCGTGCTCGGGAGCGGCAGATCCGCAAGACGAACGATCTCTGGCGAGGACTGCGCGGGAATGCCCATCGCCACGGCGAGCTGCGCCTGCGCGACGTAGACCTCTGCCTTCGCCTCCTCGAGTGCGTACAGCGACTGCATGTACTGCTGCCTTGCCTGCAGAACTTCGGGACGCGTGGCGAGTCCGACCGTCATCCGGTCGTCGGTCGCATCGAGTTGTTTGCGCGCTGTCGCGACATTCTCTCGCGCTGCCTCGCGCAGCGAGATCTTCGCATCCAGCACGAAGTACGCGCGCTGCACATCGAAGACCAGCCGTTGCATCTCACGGTTGAACGCAAAGTTGGCTGCAGTCAGTTGTGCGCGCGCGCGCGCGGCATCCGCATCGCGGCGACCAAAGTCCAAGAGCACCCAGCTCATGCCAATGATGGCGTTCCCACTGACATTGTTCACGATCGCGGGCAGCACCTGCTGCCGCTGCGGACCGAAGTCGCCCCGAAGGCCGATGTCCGGCATGTATTCAGAGTCGGCGATACCGACCTGCGCGGCGGCTGCACGCGCGCTCTCCCACGAGCCGCGCGTGCGGGGGCTTGCGGAGAGCGCGACATCAATGCACCGAGTGAGCGACAGAGTCTCGCGCGGGCTTCCCGTGAGCGTGTCGTTCTCCTCCGCGTCGCCCGTGGCCAGATTCACCGATGGGTCGCCCGTGGCCAGATTCACCGATGGGTCGCCCGTGGCGCTCGCGGCAGCAGCAGGGATGGCAAGCGGAGTGACCGGAGCGGGCCCGCCACCTTGGCTCCACGCCGTCGTGGAATCGGAGGAAACCAGCCGGTCGATGTCGCGGTCGACAAACGGACCATCCATGACGCAGCCTGCCAAAATGAACGGAATTGCTGCAATCCCGAATCTATAAACCCAGTTTGGAGGGTGTGCCATGGGTCTTGGAGTGGAAAACTACCACGGGCGTACGTGTCTGGGATTGATTCCGTTGGCTGCAAATCGAAGCCAATACGGACGATATTGCCAGTGATTGTGGCGGCACATTTTGACCGACCCCATCTTGATTCGTACCTTTTCTTGGGCGAAGAAATGCATCGAATGTCAATGAGCGACCAATTTTCTCCCCAACCTCTGTGTGGAGCGCACTGTGTCGCCCGCCTGATCCACACGTCTGTTCTTTGTGCTGTGGTCGTCTCGGGTGTGCTTGGCGCGGTGGCTGCTCGCGCGGACGATGAGCCCGTCCAAGAACCTGCCGAGCAGGTCGCCCAAAAGCAGGCGTGGCTCGCACAGCATGGGGGGGGCGGCGATGAGGGCGGTATCGCGGCGGAGTGTTCAGGCGTTGGTGCAAATCTGTTCTATCCGTTTTCAGCGACAGACGGCACCTGGACCCTTGCGCTGAGCGGAAATGACGACGGGTCGACATCGCTGATCTCCCTCCCCTTCGCTGTCAGTTTCTTCGGCGAGTCGTTCCCGGGACTCTTCATCAACAACAACGGCAATGTGACATTTGGCGCGCCGAATGGCGAGTTCTCATCCACGGGGTTCCCCGCGAGCGGTCCAAAGATGATCGCGGCATTCTGGGCAGATGTTGATACGCGACCCGCTGCGAGTGGGAAGGTGTGGCGCAAGTCCCTCGATTCCAATGGCGATGGAACGCTCGACACGTTTGTTGTGACATGGGACAACGTCGGCTACTTCAACCAGCAAGTCGACAAACTGAACACCTTCCAGATCATTCTGACGGATGGCACAAATCAGGTTGTTGGACTTGGCACACGCGCAGCGTTCAGCTTTGAAAACATGTGTTGGACGACGGGCAGCGCATCCAACGGCTCGAACGGCTTTGGCGGAATCCCAGCGACCGTCGGTGTGAACCGAGGGAATGGCATCGACTTCTTTCAAGTCGGGCTTTTCAACCAGAACAACGCGAGTTATGACGGTCCTGGAGGGGCGAATGACGGCGTCGATTATCTCGATGGAAAGTTTCTCACATTCTCGCTTGGATCTGGTGGCACCGCGCCCAATGTTCCGCCGGTCTGTACGAACCTCCCTGTGGGGAACGCCGTCACCCTGACGGTCGGGCAGACCTTCGACACGACGTTGAACTTCATTCCGCCAGAGGCAACCCAGACGACCACAGTAGAGGTCCTCAATGCATCGCTTCTAGAGCCACTCGGCTTTACATTCACGCCGTCGACACCTGGCAGTCTCACAACGCTCCGCGTGCAGTGGACCCCAGGCGGCAGTGGAGTTGGCGTTCGATCTCTTCAACTGCGTGCCACAGACAATGCTGCGGCGCCTGCTTCAAGCGATTTCACGGTGTCGTTTTCCGTGTCGCCGCTTCCGCCGACAAACGTGCAGGCATCCGACGGCACGCTGCAAGGGCTCGTACGTGTCACATGGAATGCCTCCGCGGGAGCCACCAGTTACGACATCCTGCGCCGAGTGGGCAGTGAGGCGTTCACAACCATCGCCACGGTGGGCGATGTACTCCAATACTTTGATGCATCAGTCGTGCCGAGCCAGATCTATGGCTACGCAGTCAGGGCGCGTGGTGGGGGGCTCGCAAGTCAAGCGAGTCCGCCCGACAATGGTTTCGCCCTCCCGCTCGGACAGGCTGATGTGCCTATCGTCAGCGCATCGAGTGGAACTTTCACCGATCGCATTCGTCTCGTGTGGACACCTGTTTCCGGCGCGACTGCATACGAAGTCTCGCGGGGTTTCGAGGGTTCGGCGGTGTCCCTTGGGATCACGGGGACAACAAGCTTTGACGATTTGGCTGCCCCGATCGGTCAGCTGACTCCCTACAGGGTCCGCGGCGTCTCTTCGGGCGCCTTTGGCGCATTCAGTGAGCAGGTCACGGGTTGGCGTGCCCCTGCCGCGCCGAGCGGTGTGAACGCCAGCGATGGCACCACGAGCGGTGGAATCACTGTTTCATGGGTGCCGGTTTTGGGGGCGCGCGAGTACGAGGTGCTGCGAGCGGTGGCAGGCAATGCGCTGGCGATTCGAGCTGTCGTGTCGAGTCCGCCATTCTTGGACGCGGATGTGTTGCCAGGCGTGCCCCATCTGTACGCCATCCGTTCGCGTGCACCGGCGGGAGGCGGACCGATCAGTGCCACCGATATTGGATTCGTCCAATCCACAGCGGGAACGCCCGCCGCCGTGAGCGCCTCTGACGATCTGACGACAGCTGTTCGTGTGACCTGGGCACAGGTCGTCGTTGATACGGGCGCTGCCCTGGGCTACAAGATCTATCGACGCCGTGCAGCGGAGGCCTTCGCAGAGGTCGGGTCTTCGGGGCCGACACCGAGTTTCGTTGATGCAACTGCCGTGCCGGGTGTGAACTACGACTATGCAGTACGGGCATTGCTCCCGCTCGCAACGCCACCTGGTGCCGGTGTGCTCGGACCGATCAGCGGCTTTGACACAGGTCGCCGAGCAGTTGGCGAGCCTCTCGGTGTGCAGGCAACAGGTGGTACACGAGCCGATGGTGTCGAGATCAGTTGGATTGCAGTCGCTGGCGCGGTGCGGCACTCTGTGCTGCGTGCGGAGGGCACATCATCGGCGGTTGTACTGACGACCACACAGGTGCAGTCGCCGTTCATTGACTTCACCGCGGTGCCGGGAGTTCTCTATTCATACGCAGTGATTGCCCATGGCGCAGAAGCATCTGGTCCCCCGAGTTCTGCTGTCAATGGGTGGTGCCAGATGTCCGCCCCGACAGGTGTCACGGCGTCCGATGGCACGGTGCCCTCCGGCGTCAGTGTTGCGTGGGCCGCCGCCGCTGGAGCCTCCGCGTACCGCGTGTCGCGTGCGGCAGTGAATGGAGGGGTGCCCGGGCCGCCAACTGTTCTCGCGGCGAGTCATGCGTCCCTGTCTTTCTCGGACATGACGGCAGTCGTTGGGACGCCTTATCTCTACACACTGCAAACGATCGGCGTCCTTCCCGGCGCGCTGAGCCAGCCGACTGCACCTGAACCCGGGCATCGACTCGTTCCCACCCCCTCGACAGTACAGGCATCAGATGGAACATCATCCGCGCATGTCCGCGTGATCTGGAGCAGCGTGACTGGATCAAGCGGGTTCGATGTGCTGCGGGCGGAGGACGGGGCACCGTTGGTCGTCATTGGTTCCGTGGGCACCATCTCCGCGTACGACGATGCCAGCGCCGTACCCGGCAGAAACTATCGCTATGCGCTTCGAACGCTCACAAATGCCGGACCATCCGTCAACAGTGCTGAAGATGTGGGCTACCGCCAGATGACTGCACCGCAAGGCGTGTCGGCTTCTGATGGACTGACTCTTTCGGGTGTGGATGTGACATGGTCGCCTGTGGCTGGCGCGGTGTCCTACCAAGTGCGCCGTGGGACGACGGTGATCGCTCCCGCGGTAGTGGGTACCACCTTCACAGACTCAACGGCCGCAATTGGGACGCTCGGGCAATACTCCATTCGTGCCGTTGGCAGCGCGCTTGGTGCGCTGAGCGCACCAAGCGCCTCGGATCCTGGCTACCGAAATCGGTCGGGACCGAGCGGCGCCGAAGCATCCGACTTCGATCCGATTCGCGTGCGTGTGACATGGACCGCTGCGCCGGTGGGAACACCCGCACTCACAGGGATCGAGGTTCGTCGAACTTTCGAGTCGCAATCACCGGTGGTGCTTGCTTCATCCCTCCCAGCGACAACCGTGCAGTTCGATGATGTCACGGGTGTGCTTGGCGTCACTTACCTCTATGAGGTGCGCGGTCTCTACACCCTCATCGGCAGCAGTCCTGCACAAACGGTAGCGACACTGCCCTCGGCTGATTTCGGTACACGTCCCTTCACGGAAGGAGATGGAACTTCAAGCGCTGGTGGTTCTTTCGATGGAGTTGGCCGTGGCAATGGAGGTGGAGCAGGACACGCAGACGCCAAGTCTTCGAACGAGCCGCGTGGCTTCGGTGATGGTGGACTCGGTGCGGTGGATGGGCAGAGCCCTTTGCGCGGTGATGGCGCGATGCAGACGGGCGGCGCATGTGTGCGTGCTCCCAAGGGTGATGGGGAGCGAGAAGCCCTAACCTGCGAACTGCTCTTGGCACGCCTCCATGATCGACTGACTGTGCTGCGGCGCTTGTCCCCTTCGGAGCATGATTCTTCAGATTCCATAGCAGAAGGTGCTTGGACACCCGCGCAAGAGTGTCGCCTCGCGGATCTTTTGAATCCAGTGGATGAAGAACTTCTGCCGGCTTCGTGCGGTGTTGAGGCCCGTACCGTTTCGCGTGGACCAGCGGTCTGCGCACTCTACCGAGGCGACATGAACCTCGACGGCGAGGTGGACGGCGCAGACTTCGCGCTCTTCATGGACGCGTGGCGGGCGGGCGAAGAGGTCCTTGCGGATCTCGACCGAAGCGGCGTGGTCGACGCGCACGATCTGGCGCAGATGCTCGCCGCAGTCGGCGGCGAGTAAATCAGCTGCGGCGTTCCAAATCCTGACGCCATCGGCGCAGCAGGTCGAACGCTTCCATGGGCGATAGCGATTCGATCTGCAGCGCACGCATCTCGTCGATCACCGCTTGGTGCGTGG
>Ga0194117_10001723_pt1 | contig 24622 bp, 21 predicted proteins | sample TA2MahsurfametaG_FD_160579 | JGI IMG/M metagenome (GOLD analysis project Ga0194117, IMG submission 160579) | Freshwater microbial communities from Lake Tanganyika, Tanzania - TA2015009 Mahale N1 surface | ecosystem: Environmental > Aquatic > Freshwater > Lake | place: Tanzania: Lake Tanganyika...
GGCTTGCCGATTCCAGGTTTTGGGTGCTTAGCTCAGTTGGTAGAGCGGCGCCCTTACAAGGCGTAGGTCGGGAGTTCGACCCTCTCAGCACCCACCAAAACTTTTTTGCAGTGGTTGATTTTAAGGAGTGGTAGTTCAGTTGGTTAGAATACCGGCCTGTCACGCCGGGGGTCGCGGGTTCGAGCCCCGTCCACTCCGCCATCTTTCCCGGCCCTGGGTATGCCGGGCCCGTGTTGTTGCTTACTGTTGAGTCCCCGCCATGTTTGAATCGGTCCGTCGGCACCAGAGAATTTTTCTTGGTCTGATTCTTGTTCTGATCATTCCTTCATTCGTTGTGGTCGGCGCCTGGGATCTCATCGCACCCGGCTCGGATGCAGGCACGGTCGCCACAGTGGGCCGACAGAAGATTCAAAAGTTCGAATGGGAGCGATCCCACCAGCAGCGGATCGATCAGATCCGCGCCCAATTGGGCGGCCGTATTGATCCGAACCTATTGGATACGCAGGCCTCACGGCTCTCCACACTTGAAGATCTGGTCACCCAGCAGGTCCTGCTTCATGCAGCGGAGTCCCTGCGGGTCCGGATTTCTGATGAGCAGATGCGAAGAACCATCGCGGCGATTCCAGCGGTGCAAAAAGACGGCCGGTTTGATATGGGCCTGTATCAGCAGGCGCTGAAGGCCCAGGGCTTAACTGCCGAGGGTTTTGAGCAGCGAGTGCGTGCTGACCTTGCCCTGGAATTGGTACCCGCTGCAATTGGCCGCTCAACGATGGTGCCGCGGTCGGTGGCCCGCCGCCTGACTCAGTCGGGCCTGGAGACGCGTGTCGTGCGCGTGAAAAAGTTTCCCATCGCCGAGGCCCTCGCTGGCATTCAGGTTTCGGATGCAGAGCTTCAGGCCTTCTATCAGGCCAATGCCAAAAGTTTTCAGACTCCAGAGGAAGTGGATATCGCTTTGGTTGGGTTTTCAAAGCCCGCCTCAGCCGATCAGGTCGAGCAATTCTCAAATCTGGTCTACGAGCAGTCTGACAGCCTTGAGCCTGCGGCACGGAAATTTAATCTGCCCATCCAGACTGTTAAATCGGTTCGCCGTCAGGGCCCTGACGAAGCAAGGCCGGCTGAGCTCCAACGCATTGTCGGCCATCCAAAAATGTTGCAGGCCCTGTTTTCAGCAGATGTATTGGTCAATAAGCGGAATACCGAAGCTGTCGAGATCGCACCCGGCGTTTTGGCCAGTGCGCGGGTCATCGCCCATCGGCCCGCCGCCCCCATTCCCTTGGATCGTGTCCGCGCGCAGATTGAGCGTCAGCTGAAAGAGCAAAAGGCGGCAGAGCGTGTCACGGGCCTTGCCCAGACCGCAGCAAAAGAGCTCACCCCAGGCAGTGCGTTACCGGGCCTGGCCGCCGCCAAGACCCTGAGCCGCGCAGATAGTCAGAAGCCTGCTGGTGCAGCCGATATTCCTGCTGAAGTGATTACAGCGGTCTTTGCTGCTGATGTGAAATCCTTGCCTGCCGCAATCAGTGTTCCGGCATCTGCGAAAACTGCTGCAGCCTGGCTTGTTGTCATTGAGTCCGCCGCGGTTCCTGCAGTCGATAGCCCCGCCGTAAAAGAGGCGGTTGCCCGCGAACTGCAGCGGCTCGAGATGGCCTCCACCCAGGATGCACTGGAGCGCTGGATTAGCTTTCATCGCCAGGCCATCGGCGTGAAAACCTTTCCTGAAAAACTCGCCAAGACGGATAGCCGCTAGGGAAAATCGGTGGCTTTAGGCGGCTGCAGTCTGCAGCGTCTGATGCATCGGATGGCCAGGGTATTTTTTAGCCTGGGCGTAGCCCGAATAATTCTTGCGCATCGACCGATGGTAGGTCGGGTCATAGTGGTGGGTGAGCAGTGAGGTCACAAGCTCGGCCCAGCTGCGGCGGCGAATGCTGTCTTGCCATTGTAAAACCCGATCAAGCCCCACCAGCGGGCTAAGCCGTTCTAACTGTGCCATGAGCACATCGGGCTGATCAAAGAAATGGGCGTAGTCTTCCAAGAGATACGCGACACGATCTTCTAGACTGGGACACAGCTCGAGACATTCCGAGGCCCGCATTTGTGAGATGAGTGCAGCAGGCACCTGCAGGGCACCAATTTTTTTACTCTCGGATTCGACAAGCACCGGTTCATTTGCGTTGAATTGCCTGAGCTGATCCCAGATCGCAGTCTCAAAGGCCTTTTGAGTGGGCTGCGCACCCGTTGGCTCGGAGCCCAGCAGAGAGCCACGATGGTGGGCCAACGCCTCAAGATCAAGGACCTGGCGGCCATCGCGCTGCGCCTGACGCAGAAATAAACTCTTTCCTGATCCGGTGACGCCGCAAATGACCTGATAACGCAGGCGCTGGGCCTGAAGGGTTAAATCTTCGGCAACATAGCGCCGAAAAGCGGTATAGCCGCCTGTTAAAAGGGCTGGCTTCCAGCCAATGCGCTCCAAGACTGTCGCCATTGCCTGACTTCGATTGCCCCCGCGCCAGCAGTAGATGAGCGGCCGCCACTGCCGTGGCTTATTTGCCAGGGCCGTCTCAAGTGCGGTGGCGATATTGCGGGCCACCCATGCAGCGCCGAGCTTTTTGGCTGCAAAGGAAGATTCAGCATAAAGCCTTCCGATCTCGGCCCGCTCCTGATTAGACAGCACCGGAAGGTTAATGGCGCCCGGCAGCCGGTCGGCCGCCCATTCGTCGGGGCTGCGTACATCAATCACCGCATCGAAACGATCAAAGTCGCGAATCGCTTCGTGGATTGTGATGTGCATGTTGCCCCGAGCTTCCGATGTTATTTTCGAAGGTCTGCTAAGACGGCACAGCCGCGAATGACTGCGGGCCGACTGCCGATCGATTCAAACCAGCGGCGCACATTGGGGTGGGCCGCGATATCGACGCCGTGCCGCTCATGGGAGGCAATCCATGGCCAGGCGGCAATATCGGCAATCGAGTATTCATCGCAGCCGAGATACTCGGACTGTGCAAGCCGTCGGTCCATCACACCGTAAAGCCGCTGGGCCTCTTGGGTGTAGCGTTGAATTGCGTAATCAATCTTCTGCGGCGCGTAGATTCGAAAATGATGGGCCTGGCCGAGCATGGGCCCGAGGCCTCCCATCTGAAACATGAGCCACTGCAAAATATCGTAGCGGTCTGTCTCTGTGGTGCCCAGCAGTGTGTTTGTTTTTCCGGCGAGATAAATCAAGATAGCGCCGGATTCGAATAGCGAATACGGCTTTCCCTTTGGCCCCTTGCTATCAACAATGGCTGGGATTTTGTTATTCGGGCTGATCTTTAGGAAGTCGGGCGCAAACTGGGCGTTGGCCGAGATATTGATGGGCAGGGCCTTATATTTCAGGCCAGTCTCTTCCAGCATGATCTGGACTTTTTTTCCGTTTGGCGTCGGCCAGGTGTACAGAGTAATCATTGGGTTGGGCTCCAGGGGTGTTGAACGAGCTGCTCTTGGCGAATCACGAACACATTATCAAACTGTTCCTGGGTCCGGATCCATTGGGCCTTCAGGCCTGAGAATTCTTTGCGCAGCAGGGCCTCGGTGCTGCGGCGTTCGTGGCCGATCTCGACAATCAGCAGGCCCCCGGGCGCCAGGAAGCGGGCCGCCTGACTCAGTAGCCGGCGGACAATCGCCATGCCCCGATCTTCGGCGATCAGGGCCATTGCCGGCTCTGCTTTGAATTCTTTTGGCAGACGCGGCCCTTTTGTCGCTGGCACATAGGGCGGGTTTGCGATGATCAGGTCATAGCGGCCATGGCGGTCGGGGCCGAGCGCCGAGAAGACATCAGACTGCACAAGCCGAATGCGGTCGGCCATCGCGTAGCGATTCACATTGGCATGCGCAACCGCTAATGCATCGGCCGATAGATCGACAGCATCGATTTTTGCTTCAGGATAGATGTCCGCGGCAATAATCGCCAGACAGCCTGATCCTGTGCACATATCCAGAATCTGGGATGGGGCCTTCGGGGTGGGCGGGAGCTGCGCCAGGCGGTGGACCAGTAACTCGGCAATAAACGATCGGGGAATGATGACCCGTGGATCAACAGCAAATCCATAGCCTTTTAGCCAGGCCATTTTGGTGATGTAAGCAGTCGGCACACGATCCCGAATCCTTCGGTGTAAGGCCGACTCCACCTGTGCGATCTGGGCAGCCGATAGCGGCTGTGCAGTGATGCTTTCTGGACTATCGACAGGATAATTTAAGACTGCAAGGACAAGCCATCGGGCTTCATCCCATGCATTGCGTGTGCCTTGGCCGAATTCAATTCGGGCCTGATGCATCTGCTGCTCACCGATCTCAATCAGTTCGCCAAGCGTCATGATGGGGGTGGGCCCGATCAGGCTGCCTGCAGCAGACTTCGAATCGCCTGGTGGTAGACCTCGGTGAGCGGCTCGAGATCTTTGACCGCAATGCGCTCATTGATCTGATGAATGGTGGCATTTGGTGGGCCAAATTCAATCACCTCTCGGCAGTGCTTGGCGATAAAACGTCCATCTGAGGTTCCGCCAGTGGTCGAGAGTTCAGGCGTAATGCCGATCACCTGCCGAATGGCCTGACTGACGGTATCGCAGAGTCGGCCGGCAGCTGTCAGATAGGGATCACCACCCAGAGTCCATTTGAGTTCGAATTTCAATCCGTATTTAGACAGTACGGACTCCAGCCGACTGCGGAGGTCTTCCGGGGAACTCACGCTTCCAAAGCGAAAATTAAATTGGGCCCGCAGCACACCCGGAACGACATTGCTGGCGCCGGTGCCAGCATTTAGGTTCGACACCTGCCAGGTGGTGGGGGGAAAGTATTGATTGCCGTCATCCCATCGAATCGCTGCTAACTCTGCAAGCGCGGGCGCGAACTCATGAATCGGATTGATGGCGAGATGGGGATACGCCACATGGCCCTGCCGGCCATGAATCCACAAATCTCCAGAGAGCGTGCCGCGGCGCCCATTTTTGATCATATCGCCCAGTGCGTTGACCGAGGTTGGCTCGCCCACAATGCAGTAATCGAGAAGCTCGCCACGATGCGCCAACTCGCGCACCACCTGCACAGTTCCATCGATGGCGGGACCTTCCTCGTCAGAAGTAATGAGATAAGCAAGCCGGCCGCTAAAGCGGGGTGTGGCGCCGATGAAGCGTTCTGAGGCTACGACAAATGCCGCCAGTGAGGACTTCATATCCGATGCACCTCGGCCGTAGAGCAAATCGTTATCGATCTGCGCCGAAAACGGGCCGTGCTTCCATTGGTCAAGCGGCCCTGGCGGAACGACATCGGTATGCCCAGCCAACACCAGCGTAGGCCCGGGCGCACCGCCTTCGCGGACCGCCCAGAGGTTGGTGACCTCGCCAAAACGCAGAAATTCTGTTGAAAAGCCAAGCGGGGAAAGACGATTCGCAATCAACTCACAGCAGCCGCTGTCGCGCGGCGTGACAGAGTCACGCTGAATTAGCTCCTGGGCGAGCGCGAGGGTGGGTGCGTTCATTTCGTTGCCTTGGGAAACAGACTGCGATAGAGCGAATCAGAAAATCCGACCGACATTTTTTCTCCAACTTCGAGCACTGGCCGTTTGATCAAAAGTGGATGGGCCAGCATCAGCTCTGAGGCCGAGAGTTGGTCGTTGATCTGGGCCCGCAGCCCAGGATCGAGCTGCCGCCAGGTCATGCCACGACGATTTAAAAGCGCATCCCAGGGCAGGTGGGTAAGCCAGCGGTCAAGGGTGGCAGCATCCAGGCCTGTCTTTTTCAAGTCAATGAATTCAATGCCGCAGTCGTGCTGCGTCAGCCAGGCGCGGGCCGCCCGAACCTGATCGCAGTTGGTGATGCCGTAGAGCCGCACCTGCGGCTGGCGTTCGGCATGCGCGGCAGCGTTCATCATTTAGTCGCCGCGCAGTAATTCATTAATGCCCGTCTTGGCGCGGGTCTGTGCGTCAACGCGTTTAACGATGACGGCACAGGCCAGCGAATAGCGGCCATCAGCAGAGGGCAGGCTGCCCGGCACAACGACCGCGCCCGAGGGCACCCGGCCGTAGGTGACCTCGCCGGTTTCTCGATCAAAGATCTTGGTGGACTGGCCAATGAAGACGCCCATCGAAAGGACCGCATGATCTTCAACGATCACGCCCTCCACGACTTCGGAGCGTGCGCCAATAAAACAGTTATCGCCAATGATGGTCGGATTGGCCTGCACGGGCTCTAAGACTCCGCCAATGCCAACGCCGCCCGAGAGATGCACGTTCTTGCCGATTTGTGCGCAGGATCCGACGGTGGCCCAGGTGTCCACCATGGTGCCTTCATCCACATAGGCGCCGATATTCACGTACGAGGGCATCAGCACCACGTTCTTGCCAATGAAGGCGCCGCGGCGGGCTGCCGCTGGCGGCACGACCCGAAAGCCCCCCGCCTTGAAGTCTGCTTCGGAATAGCTCGTGAACTTCGGGGCAACCTTGTCGTAAAAGCGCAGCCCACCACAATCCAGTGGCGTATTGTCACGAAGCCTGAAGCTCAGCAGCACCGCCTTTTTGATCCACTGGTGGGTGACCCATTCGCCATTCAGTTTCTCGGCAACTCGCAGCGTGCCGCGGTCGAGTTGTTCAATCACCTCTTCGACCGCAGCCCGAAGTTCGGCGGGCGCGTTCGTGGGTGAAAAGGCGGTCCGGTTTTCCCATGCGCCATCAATGACGGAGAAGAGTTTTTGATGTTCTTGGTGAGCGGAGGTCATGTTGGAGTGTTCTTAGCGAGAGATCGTATCGAGAAGGTTTAGCGTGTTGGCAGCTGCGGCTCGAAGGCCTGCAGCTGCACTGGGGCCTGGGGCTTCCAGCCTTTGGCGCGGTGTTCGGCGACCACTGTGGTGAAGATGCCGCCACGGACATACCAGCGGGCCGTCAGCCGCATGAAGCGGGGCGCGACGGCCTTCACCATGTCGGTCAGAATCTTGTTGGTGACCGCCTCATGAAAGGCGCCCTGATCACGGTAGGACCACATGTAGAGCTTTAACGCCTTGAGCTCGAGATTCTTTTTCTCTGCGATGTAATCCACGGTGAGGTGCGCAAAGTCGGGCTGGCCGGTGAGCGGACAGCGGCAGGTGAATTCGGGGATCTCAATGTGGACCAGATAGTCCCGGCCCGGCTCGGGATTGGGAAAGGTCTGGAGGGCTTTGCAGGGGCTGCTGGCCATGGGGTTTTAAATCCAGATGAAGAGGTAATTTAGGTGTTATATCAACGAAATTAGATGAACTTAGAGCTATTTTTCGGTAAAAACCGGGGGTCCTGCTGGGTGATATTATAGCCTCTGCCCTGCCTCCAGCCTTATTTCACCGTGGGTTTATCGTGCGACTGTCCTATCTAAAGCTTTCTGGTTTCAAGTCCTTCGTCGACCCCACCACACTCCACTTTCCCAGTGTTTTGGTCGGCATCGTTGGCCCAAATGGCTGCGGCAAATCCAATGTGATTGATGCAGCGCGTTGGGTGCTTGGGGAGTCGCGTGCCAGTGAGCTGCGCGGCGAGTCAATGCAGGATGTGATTTTCTCAGGCTCGGGCAGCCGCAAGGCCTCGGGCCGGGCCAGTGTCGAGCTTGTCTTTGAAAACACCGAAGGCCGGATTACCGGCCCCTGGGGCCAGTATTCGGAAATCGCAGTCAAGCGAATTCTGACCCGAGATGGCCAGTCCACTTACTGGATCAACAATCAGGCGGTCCGTCGGCGCGATGTCTATGACTTATTTTTAGGCACCGGCCTTGGGCCGCGGGCCTACGCCATCATCGGCCAGGGAATGATCTCCCGGGTGATTGAGTCGCGGCCTGAAGAGCTGCGCGTGTTTTTGGAAGAGGCGGCGGGCGTATCGAAATATCGCGAACGGCGAAAAGAAACCGAAGGCCGTCTGTCGGATGCGCGTGAGAATCTCGCCCGCATCGAAGATATTCGACTTGAGCTGGATGCGCAGATCACTCGGCTTGAGCAGCAGGCAGAGCTTGCGCAGCGGTATCGCGAACTCAGTGATCGCCGTGACGAAAAACAACGCTGGCTATGGTGGACACGGCGCGAAGAGTTTGTGCAGAGCCTGGAGAAGCTCTCAGCGCGACGACGAGAGACTGAGCTGCAAATCGATGCCCAGACGGCTGAGCTGCGCGCCATTGAGCGTAATCTTGAGCAGACGCGTTCCGAATATCATGCCGCCAGCGATGCGGTTCACGATGCGCAGCAGCGTCTATACGAGGTCAACACTGAGATCACCCGCATTGAGGGCGAGCAGCGCCGCTTAAGAGAACTGCGCGACCGCACCATTCTTGCAAAAGAAGCAGCGGCCCAGATCATCGAGGCCGAAACCGCTGCCCAAGAAGAGGGTGAATCCAAGCGCATCACGGATTCCGAGGCCGCCACCATGGCGGAGCTCGCACTTGCAGAAAAACGTGCGGAGGCGGAGCAGCTGCGCGCAACACTGGCGCCCCTGGAACAAGCGTTGAACTCACGCAATGAGACGCTTGCTGCCGCACAGGCCGATGCCGCCGTGGTCCAGACCGAGCTGCGGGCGTTGTCGGATCGGCAGGCTGATCTTTCCGGCCGTATCCGTCGGCTAGAGGCCCGAGTGCAGGAGCAGGATCGTGAACAGTCAGCATTGGAGCGTGTTGATCCGACTGCAAAAGGATTGATTTCTGGTCAGCGTCAGGAGGCCCTCGCGCAGTCGCAGGCCGCAGCATCTCAGCTTGAGTCTGCAGAGCAGTCTGTGGTGGCTGCCGAGCGCAGCCGCGCGGCCGCCCAGGAAGAATTGCAAAAGGCCCGTGATCAGCAGGCCCATCTTCAGGCCCAGCTCGAGGCCTTGCGGGGACTGCAGTCTCAGCTTGAGTCGCAGGATCAGCTGGTGCCTTGGCTTAAAAAGCGCGGCCTCGAAGAGCGTCCGCGTCTGTGGTCGAGCATCCGCGTGCGCGAGGGCTGGCAGACCGCAGTCGAGTCTGCGCTTGGCGATCGGCTCTCTGCGGTCGCATTGGATGGCCTAGAGGGTGTCGGTGAGCTCGCCTCCGATGCGCCGCCGGCACGGTTGACACTATTTTCTGGCGAGGCGGCATCGGGCCAGGCCATTCCTGCCGATAGCCTTGCGCAGCAGATTCAAGGCGAGGGCCCCGTGGCAGCCGTTGTGCGCGAGTGGCTTGCCAGCTATCGATGTGCTGAAGAGTTTTCGTCAGCATTGCGTCAGGCGTCAGGCAGCAAGGACCGCTGGATCACGCGTCAGGGCCATATTGTTGAGCGTGGCCTGATTCGGTTTTATGCCGAGGAAAATGAGCAGGCGGGGCTGCTCGCACGCCGAAGCAAGATTGAGCAGCTTGAATCGGCGACCAAGGCCCAGCAGCTGATGCTCGAACAGGCCACGTCCGTAATGCAGCGGGCCGAGTCCGATCTCAATGCGCGGCGCGGTGAGTTGGCAGGCCTTCGGGAACGGGCCCAGAGTGCCCAGGCCCGGGCCCACGAGTTGGCGCTTGCCGAAGTCAAGCTCGACGAAAAAATTCAACGGCTTGGCACGCAGGATGCCGCGTTACTGGCCGCCATCGCGCAGTCGCGGCAAGAGCTTGCCGATCTCAGCGCACAGCGAACGCACTGTGAGCAGTCGACGGAAGAAGCCGAGAGCCGTTTAGTTACGCAGACTGCTGAACTGGATCGGCAAAAGAGTCTGCAGGAGTCGCAGGCCCACGAGGTGGATCAGGCCCGTCTGCAGCTCTCACAGGCCGAGCAGTCTGTGCAGGAGGCATTGCTTGCGCAGCGGCTTGCACAAGAGCAGCGCAGGGTCTTCGAAGAGCGCATGCGCGAATCGATTGATCGGCTTGAGCAGGCCCGTCATCGTCTCGCTGAGGCGGATCGAGAGCTCGGGGAGCTGCAGCAGGCGCTCGACTCCAGTGATTTACAGCCCCTGCTGGAAAGCCGCGTTGCGCGTGAGGCTGAGGTGGCTGAGATTCGTGAGCGTGCCGATCAGCTGGGCCAGAAACTGCGCGCCTTAGAGGAGCAGCGGCTGCTGATTGAGCGCAAGCTTGAGCCCTTGCGTGCTGCCTTGGCCCAGGCCGATGCCGATAGTTCAGGTGCGCGCGTTGGCATTGAGCAGATCGATCAGCAGCTGGCGGATCAAGGCCTGGCCGTCAGCGAGATTTCCCAGCAGCTTGCCGCCGCATTTCCCGAGGGCCGCTGGCCCAAGCCATCAAGTCTGCACAGCGAGGTTCAGCGGCTCACCAAGGAAATCGAGGCCATGGGTGCTGTCAATCTCGCAGCGCTTTCAGAGCTTGAGCAGTCGCGGGAACGCAAAATGTTCTTGGATTCGCAGGCGGCCGATTTGCTGTCGGCAGTCGAGACCCTGGAGGATGCGATTCGTAAAATTGATCGTGAGACCCGGTCGCTGCTGCAGGAGACATTCGATACCGTGAATCAGAATTTTGGCCAGCTCTTTCCGCGTTTATTCGGCGGCGGCGAGGCCAAGCTTGCGATGACTGGCGAGGAGATTCTTGATTGCGGCGTGCAGGTGATGGCCCAGCCACCCGGTAAGCGCAATACCTCAATTCATTTGCTCTCCGGTGGTGAGAAGGCCCTGACGGCGATTGCACTGGTCTTTGCGCTGTTTCAGCTCAATCCCGCACCGTTTTGCTTGCTGGATGAGGTCGATGCGCCCCTGGACGATCCCAATACCGAGCGTTTCTGTAATCTGGTGCGTCATATGTCGGCTTCAACGCAGTTTGTCTTTATTACCCACAACAAGATCGCGATGGAGATGGCCCAGCATCTGATGGGCGTTACGATGCAAGAGCAGGGCGTATCACGCATCGTGGCGGTTGATCTGGATGCAGCGAATGCGATGGCCCAAGAGGCCGCATGACCGAACTGCAGTGGACGGTTGTGGCGGGCGCTACGATCGTGCTGCTGGGAGTGTTGGTGGCCAATTTCCGGGATTGGTCCCGGGCAAAAAAACGCATCACACATTCCGCAGCGGCCATTGAAGAGCCGCTGCTGGCGTCTGCGCCGGTGGAGCGGATTATCGAAGGCGTGCTGCCTTCTGAAATTTCTGAGGCGATTGCGATTCTGGAGTGGCAGCTGCCGGCCTCGGTGGCCAAGCTTCAGCAGGAACTGTGTGGCTGGCGGCATGTCGGATCAAAGCCGCTTGCGTTTGGCTGGGTGAGCCGGCCAGGCGAGTTGGCCCAGGCGCAGCCTCAGACCCCAGAAGTCTTTGCGCTTCAGGTCGGACTCTTGTTGGCTACCCGTAGCGGGCCGCTGCACGCGATGGAGTACTCTGAGTGGCAGGAGCAACTGGGCCGAATCGCTGGCGCGTTGGGCGCGCGATTGACCGTGCCTTCCATGTCGGATGTATTGAGTCAGGCGCGCCAGCTCGATCAGCGTTGCGCCGAGGTCGACGCCCAGCTGACCCTCGCCGTCACCTCGGCCGAAATCCTGTCCGCCGCAAAGATTGCATCGGCGGCGAGTGCGGCAGGCCTGGAATCTCGCGGCGAGTCTCGATTCGCAAAGGGGCCTCTGCATCAGCAGCGATTCTCTGTGTTTCCTGGCGAGTCGGGCGCAAGCCTGATTCTGATGCTCGATGTGCCGCGCACCGCAGCGCCGGCTGATGCCTTTCGCGAAATGATTGCCACCGCAGAAGTACTCGCTTCGGTACTGGATGCTTATGTCACTGACGAGGCAGGCCACCGGCTCTTTGCGCAGAATTTCGAAGCCATTGCCGCCCAAGTCGCTGATAAAGAGCAGCGGCTTTTGGCGATGGGCATCACGCCCGGTACGCCCATGGCGCAGCGGCTTTTTCTTTAGGCAGGCATCGCCTTGGCCCCGAGCGCTGCATCGACCTCCGGCGATCTTCAGGAAATCCGTAGCCGAATTCTTGCACTGCGTGCCGAAGTGCTGCGGCACCAGCAGGCTTATCACATGCTAGATGCCCCGACGATCACTGATGCGCAATACGATGCACTGGTGCGCGAGTTGGAGGGCCTGGAGTCACGCTACCCTGAGCTTGCGCCGGGTCCTTCGCCCGTGGATCAGGTGGGATTTGCGCCAAAACGAGAGTTTTCCGAAGTACGACATCGCGTGCCGATGTTGTCGCTGAACAATGCGTTTAGCGATGAGGATATTCAACAGTTTGCAAGCCGATTGGCACAGAATCTTGGCCTCAAGGCAGAGGCCTTGCGTTTTAGTGCTGAGCTGAAATTTGATGGCATCGCCGTGAGTCTGCGCTATGAGGCGGGCAGACTGGTTGAGGCAGCGACCCGCGGCGATGGATCAGTCGGCGAGGACATTACGCCCAACATCCGCGTCATTCAGGATGTGCCCAAGCAGCTGGCTGGACAGAACATTCCGCAGGTGCTGGAGGTACGCGGTGAAGTTCTGATGCGGCGTCAAGATTTTGATGCGCTCAATGAACGTCAGGCGGCCCGCGGCGAGAGGGTCTTTGTGAATCCGCGCAATGCTGCCGCAGGCAGTCTGCGCCAGCTCGACCCCAAAATCACCGCGGAGCGGCCCCTCAGTTTTTATGCGTATGGCACAGGTGAAGTCCGATGGGCTTCCGGCAAAGAGCGGCAGCTCACCACACATTCAGAGTGGCTTGATGCGTTGGCCGGCTGGGGCCTGCCGGTGGCCACCGATCGGGCTGCGGCACTGCCGTGCGAAGGCCTGCTGAAGTTTTATGCTGAGATTCTCTCGCGCCGACCATCGCTGCCCTTTGAGATCGACGGCGTGGTCTACAAACTCGAGTCCTTGGCGCTGCAGTCGCAGGCAGGCTATGTCTCACGTGCGCCGCGCTTTGCGGTTGCGCATAAGTTTCCCGCCGAAGAGGCCAGCACACGGCTATTGGGCATTGATGTTCAGGTGGGCCGCACCGGCGCATTGACACCTGTTGCCCGGCTTGAGCCCGTATTCGTCGGTGGTGTGACCGTCACCAACGCAACGCTTCACAACGCCGATGAGATTATTCGCAAGGGCATCATGATTGGAGACACCGTCTGGGTCCGGCGGGCCGGTGATGTAATTCCGGAAGTATTGGGCCCGATCGCAGCCCTGCGGCCAGCCGATGCACGCCCTTTTGTGATGCCAACCTCCTGCCCCGCCTGCGGCACGCCTGCAGTGCGTGAGGCCGAAGAGGCGGTTAGCCGATGTCCTGCTGGTCTGACCTGTGGTGCGCAGCGCAAGCAAGCATTTTTACATTTCGCCCAGCGCCGGGCGATGGATATTGAGGGCCTTGGAGAAAAGATTGTCGATCAGCTGGTTGAGAAAAACCTGGTGAGCTCGATTGCAGATTTGTATGAACTCACCATTGATCGGCTTGCGGCCCTGGATCGGATGGCCGAGAAATCTGCCAGCAATCTGATTGCGCAGATCGATGCGTCGCGGTCTGCAAGCCTTGCGCGGCTTTTATTCGGGCTGGGGATTCGTCATGTCGGTGAACGGACGGCCCGCGATCTTGCCCTGCATTTCAAGTCGCTGCAGGCGATCCGAGATGCAAGCCCCGAGGACTTGCTGCAGGCGCCCGATGTCGGGCCCGTGGTGGCCGCATCGATTCGTGAATTTTTCGACAACCCCGAGCAGTCCGCGATTGTGGATCGGCTGCTGGCTGCCATTCGGCTTGAGCGGCTTGATGATCGGCCTGCGGTGGCGCCGGCTGCCGGCACCGCCGCTGCCCAGCCGTTTGCTGGGATGACCGTGGTACTGACCGGAACTTTAGACAGCATGGCCCGCGATGAGGCCGCCAATTGGATCATCGCCTTGGGCGGCAAGACCAGTGGCTCGGTTTCGGCGAAGACTGGTTTGGTGATTGCAGGAGAAGCAGCGGGAAGTAAACTTGCTCGCGCCCAGGAACTGGGCGTGCGGGTCATGGATGAGGCCGCGTTTCTTGAATTGATTCAGCCGTTTCGGCAACAAGGGGCAACATGAGCAAGTTTTCCGGAAAGGTCCGTAAGGCAGTCTTCCCAGTGGCCGGACTCGGCACACGGTTTTTACCGGCCACCAAGGCCAGCCCAAAAGAGATGCTGCCCGTCGTGGATAAGCCGCTCATTCAATATGCGGTCGAGGAGGCCGCTGCAGCAGGCATCACGGATATGATTTTCATTACGGGCCGCTCCAAACGCGCCATTGAGGATCATTTCGATAAGGCCTATGAGCTCGAGGCCGAGCTGGAGGCTAAAAATAAACAGCAGCTGCTCGAAGTCGTGCGGGGTGTGGCCCCGGGGAGCATCAACTGCATTTACATCCGCCAGCCTGAAGCCCTTGGCCTTGGCCATGCCGTCTTGTGTGCCGAGCCGGTGGTGGGCGATGAGCCCTTTGCCATTTTGTTGGCCGATGACTTAATGGATGCAGGCGCGGGCGGCGTGCCGGTGATGCGCCAGATGGTGGAGCAATTCGAGCAGCATCACAGTAGCGTGATTGCTGTCGAAGAGGTGCCGCTAAAAGAGACCTCGAAATACGGCATTGTGAGCACGGCCGCGGCAGGCGGCGCCAATATCGAGACCATGACAGGCATTGTGGAAAAACCACGGCCCGAGGCGGCACCCTCGCGGCTTGCGGTTGTCGGCCGCTATCTGCTGACCGCCCGAATCTTCGATTTGATTCGCCAGCAATCGGCTGGTGCAGGTGGAGAGATTCAACTGACCGATGCAATCGCGCGCTTACTGAAGGAAGAGACCGTGCTGGCCTATCGTTTCCAAGGCCGCCGTTTTGATTGCGGTGCAAAGCTTGGCTACATGCAGGCCTCGGTCACGCTGGCCCAGCGGCATCCGGAGATTGGTGCCGATTTTGCAAGCTGGCTAGGCGGCGACCGCCTTTAACAAGTCGGCCTCCAGGGCGATTTGTTTTTTCTCTTCTCGTATCGATTCACCCTGAATTAAAAATACATCCTCGGCCCGCTCACCATGGGTCATGATGCGGGCGGTCTGAAGCCGAATCCGATGATTGGCCAGCGTCTTGGCAATCGCATAGAGCAGGCCGGTCCGATCGGCCGCCGTCACATTGAGCACGTGATACTGGCCCCGCGAGTCGGGCTGCAGATCAATTCTCGGTGGAATCGGAAAGTAACGGGACTGGCGTGACTGCCGGCCCTGGTTGGCCGCCGGCAGCGGCCCACGTTCGGCCAGCACCCGGGCCAGTCCGGCTTCAATGATGGTGAGCATCTCGCGATGAAAGCCCTCTTGGTTCTGCGGCTCCACCACAAAGGTATCCATTGCATAACCATCTGAGGTCGTATGAATTTTTGCATCCAAAATACTGATGTTTTGGCCGTCAAAGTAGGCGCAAATTCGGGCAAACAGATCGGCCTCATCGGGCTGATAGACCACCACCTGCAAGCCGACCTCATCTGGGGCGCGCCGCGCAATCACAGTAGGTGCCGATGATGGGGCCCGCTGTGACAAGAGCCGCGCATGCCATTCGATCTCGCTGGCCTCGTGGCGTAAAAAGTATTGCAGCTCCAGGGTCTTCCAGAAGGCCTGTGCGGGTGCGACCTCTTTTCCGTGCAGCCGCAGCAGACGCTCGGCCTCGGCGGTCTTGGCCAGGTAGGCATCACGCGGAGGCTGCATTTCAGTGCGCCGGCGTCCGCCCGCAGATTCCATCGCGGCAAGTGTTCGTCGATAGAGTTCTTCGAGGAGCCGGGCCTTCCAGTTGCTCCAGGCCTTGGGGCTGGTGCCGCGAATATCCGCCACCGTGAGCAGGTAAAGCGCGGTGAGCCTGCGGGGCGTGCGGACGATGGCGTGGAACTGTTCAATGGTCTGTGGATCGGCAAGATCTTGCTTTTGTGCCACCTGCGACATGGTCAGATGGTGCTCCACCAAGAACACCAGAAGTGCTGTGGTCTCCGTATCGATCGCATAGTCTCGGGCGAAACGTCGCACCTCGAGCCGGCCCAATGCGGAATGGTCTCCGCCACGGCCTTTGGCGATATCGTGAAACAGGGCCGCGATATACAAAATCCAGGGCCACTGAAATTCCGCCATCAGCCGACTGCAGAGCGGGAACTCATGGGCATGCTCGTCCATGGTGAGCCGACGCAGATTACGAATGACCTGCAGAATGTGTTGATCCACCGTGTAGACATGAAAAAGATCGTGCTGCATCTGACCGACGATCTTTCGAAAGACGGGCAGCATGCGGCCCAGGATTCCCAGGTTATTCATGAGCCTGAGCCCATGCACAATGCCGCGCGGCTGCTGAAACAGGCTCAGAAACAGCTGGCGATGGCGGGGTTCTTTACGAAACTCGGCATCGATTCGGTCGCGATGATTCCACAGCGCCCGCATCGTGCGGGCCGACATGCCTCGCAATTGTGGATGCTGCTGGACTCTTAAGAAGGCCCGCAGCATCGCGCTGGGTTCGACATCAAAGCGCTGCTCATCACGGACTTCCAGCAGGCCATAGATTTCGTCGAACTCATCATCAATGCGGCGAGGCTGCTGGGCCTGCGGCAGTTGCGCAGAAGGAAAGAGTCGTGGCTCGAAGTTGGCGAGCAGCATGGAACTGATTTGAAAGATCGCTTTGGCAGCGCGGTAGTAGCGTTGCATCAGCATTTCGCTGGCACGGCGCCCACCGCGGGCCGAGAGCCCAAGACGCTTTGCGACCTCAGTCTGCAGATCAAAGACCAGACGGTCCTCGCGACGGCCGGCTGCCAGATGCAGGTGGCCGCGAATCAGTTGCAGCAGACGTTGGGCGCGTTGTACCTCGGCGGCCTCGCGGTCAGTGATCAGACCATCTCGGGCCAGGTCTTTCCAGCGGTGTCCGAGCCCAAAGGCCTGGGTAATCCATCGCAGAATTTGCAGATCACGCAGGCCACCGGGACTTTCTTTGCAGTTGGGCTCAAGGCTATACGGCGAATCATTGTGTCGGCCGTGGCGCTGCTGCATCTCCAGAAGTTTGCCCTGCGCGAATTCCTTGACATTGATCTGCTCAAACCAGGCGTGCCTGAGCGCAGCAAACGGTGGTTTTGGCCCAGCGATCCAGCGTGACTCCAGTAGTGCGGTGGCGATTGTGAGATCGCCTTGCGCGTGCTGCATGCATTCAGAGAGCGAGCGAATGCTGTGTCCGGCATCTAAGCCAATATCCCAAAACCCACTCACCAGTGCTTCGGCCTGCGGAGCGATTGCCGCTTCGCGATAGCCCTCAGGCATCAGGATCAGCAGGTCAACATCCGAAAACGGTGCCAGCACGCCGCGGCCATAGCCGCCCACTGCGATAAGGCTTGCCTGAGGAATTGCAAAATCGCGCCACAGCGCGCGCAAAATATCGTCGACATCACGACTGAAGCGCCGCATTGCTGCGGCAGGATTGGCCCGCGCTGTCCAGAGGCTGGCATTACGCTCGCGCGCTTGCCGCAAGGACTGCTTTAATGCGCCAAGAATTTCGGCACGCGATTGGGGGCTCCTAGCTTGGCCGACGTTGCTCACGGTCGGGGCTGCCTTCTGAGATGGTCAGGACTTCAAATCCTGTCTCGGTGACCAGCACCGTGTGCTCCCACTGGGCCGAAAGACTATGGTCCTTGGTCACGATCGTCCATCCATCGGCCAGCTCTCGGATCTCAGGCCGGCCCGCATTGATCATCGGCTCGATGGTGAAGGTCATGCCGGCTTTAAGTTCCAAGCCGGTGCCTGCCTTGCCATAGTGCAGGACCTGCGGCTCTTCGTGAAAGCCCCGGCCGATGCCGTGGCCGCAGAACTCTCGGACAACGGAGTAGCCGGCCGATTCGGCGAGTTTTTGTATGGCAGCGCCAATATCGCCCAGCCGCTTGCCTGGTGTGACCTGCGCAATGCCCGCCCACATGGCCTGGTGGGTGAGTTCGCAGAGCCGTTTGGCAGCGATGGAGGCCTCACCAACAAAAAACATACGGCTGGTGTCCCCGTGAAAGCCGTCCTTAATCACGGTGATGTCGATGTTCACGATGTCCGAGGACTTCAGGACCCGGTCGCCAGGAACGCCGTGGCAGACCTGGTGATTAATCGAGGTGCAGATAGATTTTGGGTAGGGCTTATAGCCCGGGGGGCAGTAGTTCAGGGGGGCGGGAATCGTGCCCTGCACATTGACCATGTAGTCATGGCAGAGCCGGTCGAGCTCCCCGGTGGTGACCCCGGGCCTGACATGGGGGCCAATGAAGTCCAGGACTTCGGAGGCGAGACGGCCCGCGACCCGCATGGCGTCGATTTCGGGGCCAGATTTGAGCTTGATGGGCATAAGGGGTTAGAATTACAGGTTGCCGGAAGCCCTTGATTAACAAGGTGTTTTTCAGCGCCGTGGGCACCCATTGTGCCTGATTTTTAAACCAAAGCACTCGAAGCAGGGGTGTCTGAGCGGGAAATAGGGGCTGGCCAGCGGCCTTCCCAGACTGCAGCAGACTCTTTCGAGTGCCGAGCCCAACCCTTGCAAGGAGAAGTCGTATGTCAGTCAGTATGCGTGAAATGCTTGAGGCCGGTGTTCATTTCGGCCACCAGACCCGCTTTTGGAATCCGCGGATGGCCCCGTACATTTTTGGCCATCGCAACAAGATTCACATCATCAATCTCGAACAGACCGTCAGCCATCTTGGTGATGCCTTGAAGTTCATCAAGCAGCTCGCCCAGCGCCGCGGCACAGTGCTCTTTGTTGGCACGAAGCGCCAGTCGCGCGAAATCATCGCCGAAGAAGCAAGCCGCGCTGGCCAGCCCTATGTCGATCAGCGCTGGCTGGGCGGGATGCTCACCAACTTTAAGACCGTGAAGACCTCGATTAAGCGGCTTAAAGATATGGAAACCATGACGGCCGAGGGCGGCCTAGAGCGCATGAGCAAAAAAGAAGCCCTCTCGTTTGGCCGTGAGATGGATAAATTAAACAAAACACTGGGCGGCATTAAGGACATGGCAGGCCTGCCCGATGCCTTGTTTGTTGTCGATGTGGGCTATCACAAGATCGCCGTGCAGGAAGCCAATAAGCTGGGCATTCCGGTGGTGGCAGTGGTCGACACGAATCATTCCCCCGAGGGTGTGGACTATGTCATCCCGGGCAATGACGACGCCAGCCGGGCAGTGCGGCTTTATACCCGCGCTGTGGCGGATGCAATTCTTGATGGCCGGGCCAATGCGGTGGCGGATGTGGTCTCAGCGATCCGTGATGAAAAGGATGAATTCGTTGAGGTGGAAGACGCCTCCTAGGCGGTCTCCATGGCGTGAAGACTGGCCCCCACGAACCGGGCCGATGCATGCGAAGGGGCCGGTCAGTTTGAGCGGCCCTTTTTTTGAAACATGAGTTTGAATCAGGAGAACACAATGGCGGAAATTACCGCGGGAATGGTCAAGGAGCTTCGTGAGAAAACCGATGCTCCGATGATGGAATGCAAAAAGGCCCTGTCAGAGGCCGATGGCGATATGGCAAAGGCTGAAGAAATTCTGCGCGTGAAACTCGGCAGCAAGGCCAGCAAGGCCGCCTCGCGGGTCACGGCAGAGGGCATCGTGTCGATTCACGTTGAGGGCGGCCATGCGGCCATGGTCGAGGTCAATTGCGAGACTGATTTCGTTGCCAAGAACGACGACTTTCTGGCGTTTTCCAGTGATGTAGCCAAGCTGGTCTGTGCCGGTGGCGCTGCTGATGTCGCCAGCTTAAGTACAGCATCACTGTCTGGCGGCACTGTAGATTCAGTGCGCACGGCCCTGGTGGGTAAGATCGGCGAGAACATCAGTGTGCGGCGTTTTATTCGGCTGGCCGCCAAGGGCAAACTCTTCTCCTACATTCATGGTGGCGCGAAGATCGGTGTACTCGTGGACCTGGTCGGTGGCGATGAACAACTCGGCCGTGATTTGGCAATGCATATTGCCGCCTCCAAGCCCAAGTCGCTGGATGCCTCCGGCGTGGATGCCGCGCTCATTGAGACGGAGCGCCGCATCGCCACCGAGAAGGCTGCTGAATCCGGTAAGCCCGCAGAGATCGTTGCCAAGATGGTCGAAGGCACGGTGCAGAAATTCCTAAAAGAGGTCACCTTACTGGGTCAGGTGTTTGTGAAGGCCGAGGACGGCAAACAAACCATCGAGCAGCTCTTAAAGAGCAAAGGCGCCTCGATTGCCTCATTCACGCTTTACATCGTTGGCGAGGGAATCGAGAAACGCGCCGATGATTTTGCAGCCGAAGTCGCTGCCCAGGTCGCCGCCGCCCGCGCTGCCTGATATGACATCACCCAAGCGCATCCTGCTGAAGCTCTCGGGCGAGGCCCTGATGGGCGAGGATCCCTATGGCATTAATCGCCAGACCATCGATTCCATCGTCAAGGAGATCGCCCAGGTCACCGCTTTAGGCGTCGAGGTGGCGGTGGTCATTGGTGGCGGAAATATTTTTCGCGGCGTCGCCCTCGGGGCATCGGGTATGGATCGGGCAACGGCCGATTACATGGGCATGATCGCCACAGTGATGAATGCCCTGGCCTTGCAGGATGCAATGCGTCGTGCAGGCCTGGTGGCCCGCGTTCAGTCGGCGCTCAGAATCGATCAGGTGGTCGAGCCCTATATACGGCCCAAGGCAATCCGCTACCTTGAAGAGGGAAAGATCGTGGTGTTTGCGGCGGGTACGGGAAACCCGTTTTTCACAACCGACACCGCGGCGGCGTTGCGCGGTGCTGAGGTCGGCGCGGAGATTGTGCTCAAGGCCACCAAGGTCGATGGGGTCTATACCAGCGACCCCGCCAAGGACCCTCAGGCCAAGCGTTACGAGGCAGTCACCTTCGACGAGGCAATCTCGCGTAATCTCAAGGTCATGGATGCGACCGCATTTGCGCTGTGCCGTGATCAGAAGCTGCCGATTCGTGTCTTTAGTATCTTTAAGCCCGGCGCACTTGCCCGAATCGTTCGGGGCGAGGCCGAGGGCACCCTGGTCCACGTTTAGCCGGCACGCGAAGCCCGGATTATTGGCAACGGAAAAACATCATGAAAACACCTCAGGAAGTCCGAACCAGCGCCGATCAGAAAATGGGCAAGACGATCGACAACCTGAAGCTCAATCTCTCCAAGGTCCGCACGGGCCGCGCGCATGTGGGCCTGATGGACCATATTCAGGTGGATTACTACGGCAATCCTTCGCCCCTGAATCAAGTGGCCAACGTCACCCTGATCGATAGCCGCACGATTGGCGTTCAGCCCTGGGAGAAAAAGATGGTCGCGGTGGTGGAAAAGGCGATCCGGGAGTCGGATCTGGGCCTTAATCCAGCGACCTCAGGGGATCTGATCCGGGTGCCGATGCCCGCCCTGACCGAAGAGCGTCGGCGTGAGCTGACCAAGGTCATCAAGCATGAGGGCGAAGAGACCAAGATTGCCGTCCGCAATATCCGCCGGGATGCCAATGAAGCCCTCAAAAAACTGGTCAAAGACAAGCTCATCTCTGAAGACGAAGAGCGGCGAGCTCAGGATGACACCCAGAAGCTCACCGATAAACATATTGCAGAGATTGATAAACTCCTGGCTCAGAAGGAGTCAGAGATCATGACGGTCTGAGCCCTGACGAGCGCGAGCCCGAAAAAACATCAATGCCTAAAACTGAAACCCAAAGCTCCACCCTGGTGATCCCGTCTGTTCATGCTGTCCCGCAACATATTGCGGTCATCATGGATGGCAACGGCCGATGGGCCAACGCCCGCCATCTGCCACGCATGGTAGGACACGAGCGGGGGGTAGCCGCCTTGCGGCAAGTGGTTGAGGCCTGCATGCGTCGGGGGGTGCGGTACTTGAGCGTATTTGCATTTAGCTCCGAGAACTGGCGTCGGCCCGAGGAAGAGGTGTCTTTTTTGATGGGGCTATTCATCAAGGCCTTGGAGCGCGAAGTCCGTGAGCTGAAAGAAAACGAGGTGCGGCTACATGTGATTGGGGATCTCAGCGCATTTAATAAGAATCTTCGTGCTGCGATCTCGCGTGCAGAGTCGGCAACGGAAATGAACGATCGGTTTCATCTGACGGTTGCGGCCAATTATGGTGGCCGCTGGGACATCTTGCAGGCGACCCGCAAGATGCTGGATCAGCAGCCGCAGTTGGCACAGCCCGGCGCGCCGATCTCTGAAGAGTTGCTGGCGCCACACCTGGCCATGAACTATGCGCCAGAGCCGGACTTGTTTATTCGGACCGGAGGTGAGGAGCGCATCAGTAATTTCCTTCTGTGGCAGCTTGCCTACACGGAGTTCTATTTCACTGACTGTTACTGGCCCGAATTTGACGAGGTCCAACTCGATCTCGCGATCGAGTCCTATCAAAAGCGCGAACGTCGATTTGGCAGAACCTCTGCCCAGGTCGCCCAAGCATGCTCCGCACCCGCGTCCTAACCGCGGTTCTTGCCTTAATCGTTTTAATCAGCGCTGCGCTTTGGGCGCCTGCGCTTGGCTTTGATGTGCTCTTGCTGGCCATCATGATGGTGGCGCTTTTTGAGTGGCTGGGCTTATTGGGCCTTTTACCGCGGCGGGCAGCCGCGATTGCGGCAGCATTGGGGCTTGTGGGTGTGGCAAGCCTGATGTTTTTTCCTTCGATTGTGCGTGCAGTAGAAGGCCAGGGCGCAGCGCTTTTGCCCCTGTATTTGCTGGCAACACTGGCCTGGGTGGTGGTGGCGCCAATCGCCGTATCGCAGGGCCGCAGTATTGGCAGCCGGTCGGGTCTTGGCCCCGCAGTCGCCTTTGTGCTTTGTTTTGCGACCTGGCTTGCGTTGCTGCAGGCCGATGGCATTGGAAAAGTTTTTCTGCTCTCGGTGCTGCTGTTGGTCTGGGTGGCCGATACGGCTGCGTATTTCGCCGGACGGGCCTTTGGCCGAAGAAAGCTCGCACCCGCGATCAGTCCCGGCAAAACCTGGGAGGGTGTTTTCGGCGCGCTCGCAGGCAATCTGCTTTTAGCTGCGATGGCGGTCACACTGGCCGGACCTCCGTCGGGCGGGCTTGGGCCGACCATCTTTAGCCTGATTGACGAGCAAGTCGGCGGAGGTTTTTTATTTTTATTTGTGATCCTGATAACGCTGGTCAGCGTGGTGGGCGATCTGTATGAGTCCTTATTAAAGCGACTCCGCGGTGTGAAGGACTCCAGTGGTCTCTTGCCTGGCCATGGCGGCGTGCTGGATCGTATTGATGCGCTGATGGCAGTCTTTCCGGTGACAATGGCCATGGTGAGTCTGCTGGAGCTGGGGCGTCGTGGCCCCGTATAACTGAAGCGCTAAGAAAGCAAAAGGACATCGCGTGCAGGGGGTAGCTGTTTTCGGATCAACAGGATCGATTGGCCAGAGCACTCTGGATCTGATCGGCCTGCATCCTGAGCGCTTTCGGGCTGAAGTGCTGACTGCCCATCGGCAGGTCGAGCCGATGCTTCGAGATTGCGAACGCTTCAAGCCCCGCTGGGTGGTCATGACTGACCCGGATGCCGCGCAGACGCTTCAGTTGCGCTTGCGTGAGGCCTCATGGGGCGGGCGTATCAATGTGCTGGCCGGCCCGCAGGGCCTGGTCACTGCGGCGATGGTGCCCGAGGTCGATATGATGGTTGCTGGTATTGTTGGGGCAGCAGGGCTGGCCTCGGTGTTGGCGGCGGCACATGCCGGCAAAAAAATTCTTTTGGCCAACAAAGAGGCTCTGGTCATGGCCGGGCCGTTGATGGTGCAGGCCGCGCGGGTTGGTGGCGCGACTGTCGTACCGGTCGACAGTGAGCACAACGCGATTTTTCAGTGCCTGGGCGAGAACTATCGCTGCTTTCAGCCGCCTGCTGGGGTGCGGCGATTGCTGCTGACTGCCTCGGGCGGCCCATTTCGATCCTGGGAGAAGGCCCGAATATTCTCGGCATCTGTGAGCGAAGCGATTGCGCATCCGAACTGGTCGATGGGCCGGAAAATTTCAGTCGATTCAGCCACGATGATGAATAAGGGCTTGGAGCTCATTGAGGCCCATTGGCTTTTCTCCCTGCCGGATTCTGCCATCGAGGTAGTGGTGCATCCTCAGAGTGTCGTGCATTCAATGGTGGAGTTTGATGATGGCTCAACCCTCGCACAGCTGGGCTCCCCCGATATGCGCACACCGATTGCTTGCGCGATGAGCTGGCCTTCTCGGATCCATGCTCCAGTCAAGGCCCTTGATTGGCAGTCCGCCCAGCGGCTTGATTTTGAGCCGCCCGATACGGAGCGTTTTCCGTCCTTGGCGCTCGCGCGTGCATCTCTGCGAACGGGCGGCGCCGCCCCTGCGGTTCTAAATGCTGCCAACGAGATCGCAGTAGAGGCCTTTTTAAATGAGCGTATTCGGTTTGGAGAGATATTTGGCACCGTTGAGGGCACGCTGGCGCAACTTAGCCATCAGGCCACGAACACACCTACAAGCGTTGATGAGCTGCTTGAAATCGATCGGCAGGCCCGCGACATCGCACAGGCACGCATTGCCAAAATCGCGGGATAATTCACCGAGACTGCCATGATGACCGTTCTGTTTTTTCTGCTCGCAATCGCTATTCTTGTCTTTGTGCATGAGATGGGCCATTACCTCGCAGCCCGACAATGCGGCGTTGCGGTTGAGCGATTCTCAATTGGATTTGGCCGGACCCTTCTGAAGTGGCACTCCAAGCGCTCCAACACCGAATGGGTGGTTGCCGCGATTCCGCTGGGCGGTTACGTCAAGATGGATGAGCCCCAGTTTGAGGCAAAA
>Ga0194117_10001724_pt1 | contig 24621 bp, 4 predicted proteins | sample TA2MahsurfametaG_FD_160579 | JGI IMG/M metagenome (GOLD analysis project Ga0194117, IMG submission 160579) | Freshwater microbial communities from Lake Tanganyika, Tanzania - TA2015009 Mahale N1 surface | ecosystem: Environmental > Aquatic > Freshwater > Lake | place: Tanzania: Lake Tanganyika...
TATTGGAGTATATCAGATCAATAATATAATTAATCACTTCAAGTAAATATTTCAACCATCAAAACAATTATAGATTTTTATTGATAATTATAAAAAGCGTATATTCGATTATTTACCATAAAAGTTGGATTGTTTATCAATTTTTATTTATACGTTGAATAATTTTATCAATAAATCACATGAAGAATAATCGCAGCCTCAAATAGCTAAAAATACACACCCACCGCTTTGCTTAAGAACCCTACCACCACAACAAAACACAACTTATACTCCCACCCTCTCCCAACATACAACTCAACATCTAATCTATCACCTCTGTCCTCGGACAGTTATAAAATAGTGCTAACAAACGCAAGTATCTCAAAACCCACAAATACACACAGAGTCAAACTCGATTGGAGGTACCACAGTTTATGAATTATCAACTCACCAGTCCAAAATGTCCCAATACTTAGATCAAAACTGATCGCCCTGTAGAAAAGTATCAAGAAAAGGCACAGGAAAACATATAAGTGACTCCTTTTGATTTGGGAAAAACCTATAAACATCCCGATTTTACTCTCAAAATTTTGACTCCTGCCAATCGCAACATTTGCATAGAGTAACCCAAAAGACCTAAAATACTCAACAAACAGAAGCAACTCACTTTCTTTGAGTAGTTTAAGTTAGGCAAAGTTTTAGGGAAAGGTCGTTTTGGGAACGTTTACAGAGCTCAACACAACTTTTCAAAATTCGTGGTTGCTGCAAAACAAATATCTTTGGCAAAGGTAAGTGCTAAATTGATAGAGAGGCTGGTTTACTAAATCAAGATCCAGTCTTTTATCAAACATGAACATTGTTTATAGCTTTACAAATACTATAGATAAGGAAACAATCTGTATCTCGTGATTTAGCTTGGAGAAAGTTCCTTATTTGATAGACTGAGGCAGAAAAAATATTTTACATAGGTAGAATCAGCTTATTACATAAATCAAACCATCAAAGCTTTGATCTATCTGCACTCACATGGTATAATCCACCGAGACATCAAACCTGAAAATATCGTCTTGATCAACAATATTGTGAAACTCGCTGATTTCGGATGGTCAATTTATGTCGATAGCAAGTACCTATATTTTTATTTAGTTCTAAAAGAACAACATTTTGTGGTACTCTTGATTACGTATCTCCTGAAATTGTTGCGGGAAATCAATATGACAAAATGGTCGATGTTTGGAGTATCGGGGTATTATGTTATGAACTATGTACTGGAAATGCTCCATTCTAATCTACCAAAAGTAGATAGTAAACCTACAGAAAAATCTTAAATGTTGATCTCAAATTCCCAAAGTATATATCTGAAGAGGTGAAAGATTTCATTAAGAAGCTACTATAAAAAAGGCCTGAAGATAGAATGAGTTTATAGGATGCATTACAACATCCTTGGATGAAAAAGTATTTGGGAAAATGATATTATTCATGAGTATTATTTTTTGATCCAACTATATCATCATTAATGAAATAGATTTGTTATTTGTAATTTTATAATCAGATGGACTAAAACTAGCGCCAAAACCAAAGTGTTTAACAACAATCATCTTCAATTGCAGCCAGACCCAGTGGCAGAATCACTCGAGGATTTTCTGATCTACCCAAATAATAGCCCAAAGTAGTATCTGAAGAGGAAAGCTAAGAAGAAGAAATAAGCTAAGGTACACCTAAAGTCAAGAAAATTCATCATATGACACTCAAAAAACTTGAGAGGATGTAAAAATTTGCATAGATGGAGAGACTAGGTTTAATTCCACCAAAACCTGTAGTATAAAAACTACCTCCTCGAAAAAGAGGTCGTCCAAAAGGTGTTACTAAAAAAGTTGTAGTTTAAAGTTAACCTTCAAGCTTTGTAGAACAAGGATAATAGAGTGAGGTTAAAGGCGAAAAGAAAGAATTAAGAAAGAGATAAAATAATAGAAAGATGATTGGCGAACAATCTGTGTAGCCTATTGAAGAAGAAAAAAACGAACTAAAACACATAAAGATAGAGATTTAAAAACCTGTAAGCCTTCCCAAATAAACACAAAAACCTGAATAAGTTATAATACCAGTAGTTGCACCGCCTGCTCCAAAAAAAAGAGGGAGAAAGAAAAAAGTTCAACCTGAAGTACCTCAAAATCAGTCTGTGTTGGCTCCAGGTTCTGCTAATTCCAAAATATTTACAGTTCCAAAGGCCCAGACTTATGACAATTACAACAAATACTATAATAAATTATTGTAATAGACAAAAGAATCCACTTAGAAGTAAGTTCCTCTAATATTCGATAAGTTTAGCGATCCTGAAGGGTATAAGGCACTATTATCAGTCGTGAAAAATGAAAATAAATGATAGTACATATGTATTATGAACTATGTTAACATTATTAATTAATATACGATATTTGATGATAGTTAAGTAAAATCAGTAGCCTATATGATAGATTTTATTCTTTTTAACACCCTTCAACTTACTCTTTTATAACTACTAACGTAACTGCTTAATTTGATTCTACATTTCCAACCACTTCTACTCTATCTTCAGCTTATCTCTCGACATCTCTTAAGTTTGAACTTAAATCAACTTGTTTTTTTATTCAACCTTATTCTGCCATTGATTAAGTTACTAAGATAGTTCTGTATTTTGAGAAACAAGGTACTAGATTTGTTGCTTCATTAATTCATGCTGAGATAGTTGTTATTCTGTGATTTTAGAATCTTCTTGATTTTGCACGGCTTTTTATTCATAAATTGGCTGCCTTTTCTCTTCACAATTCGAATTTATTGATAAATTTTCAATATACACTTCGCTTTATCTCTTTAACAACAACATTAAATCTTTAGCTAACAAAAATAATTGATTAACATTTTCATTTTGATCAAAATATTTTCCTAACTTACTATGGATGTTTTCAAGCTAGATAAGACTTTATTACTAAGTGTAGGTATGTATGAATTTTTATAGCTATTAACCTACAAGGCCTACAATCTAAAGATAGATGGCTTTTTTTGACTTTTAAATGCTTTTACAGATAATTTACTAAAATCGTTTTAAATTTATTTTATCATTCAATTGTGAACCTTTTTAAATGTTTAGAACTTTATTTAGAATTTAATACAAGTCAGTCAAATTTATAGGATCTTATCTTGGTGGAGAAATTACATCAACTTCTTTAAAAGAATTTGAATTCTTTCTAAATACTCGATTACACTATAAAACTATCCTTGGAGAGATGACTGGAATTTGAGGCTATATCGCTGCTTTAGAAATACTCTTTTTAATAAAAGAAGCAAATTATTCCTCATATTTTTTAAGTTTTAGTTACAGACCTTTAACTTTTATTTAATTAAGCTTTGAAATCTAGTTATTTTTTCTATCCATATCTTTTATCTTGATTTTTAATAGCTAGTTCTGTAGTTCAAGTTATTTTGTTTCATCTTTGGCTTGAATTTTTGTTTCACTCTTCATTTATTCAGGCCTTTTAATTATTTCATCTCTTTCAGATAGTTTATAGATTTTTAATACTTTTGGCGATCTAACTACATCAAGATTTGATTCTTTCTGGAAAGTAACGTTAAATTTTAACTTTTATCTTTGAGGAACAATATGCTTTCCTGAAACTTGACATAAAAATTTGAAAGAATCATTAAATTACTTAGTCATTTTAGCTATCTTTTTCTTATAATCTACTTCTTGGCTCTCTAGTTTTTTACAATGTTTTTAAAAGTGATTTTTTAATTTGTTTAATGATCGATTTTATTTTTTCAGCTTATGATACTTAGTTTTTATATCTTTGATAGACATTTGCGATAATCTTTCAGAATCATTCGATTATTTTTTGAATAAGTCATGTTCATGTTATTAACAATCTTCTGAAAACTTATTTTTTACTAATTGCCACAATTAGCTTCTTGAGTTCATGAATGAGTTATGAGATTTTAATGATTTATTTTTGACACTACTGATTTCAGAATAAAGTTATCTTCTCTATTCAAAGTATTTTTACATTCCTTCATGTTATTTTTTTCCGATTTCTTTAGGTTAAGTTTCTAAGAGAGGAAAATCTTAATCCTGTTCATATGGATGAGGATCAAAATGATCAACAAAATCGTCTTCCCTGCTGTCTCCTTCCGAATAGGCATGTTTTGATACTCCTTACTTTTAATTTTTGATATGTTGGGTAACTTTTCTTTTCATCCTGTTAAATTTACTGATGCTTTTATTGTATTCATGTGTAAAAGGCTCGATTTTGCTAATTTGATCGACAAAATGTATGTAATTTTGAATTTGGCTCAATATTTTACTGATCTAATTTGAAAATTATTGTGTCTCACTTTTTAGAAATACTTAGTTATGTTTGACCAACATCGAAATCTTTTCAGAAAGTTTATCAATAGAGTGTTTGTTGTGTTCATCTGCTTCATGGATTCCTTTCTTTAATTTAAAGTTTATATTATGAACGTGGCATATGTATTCCTGCATTTTTTCAAGGTCACATTTCAAATCCTTGTACTTTTGTAGCAACTGCGCATATGGTATGACGACCTAAGGAACATCTGGATTATTTTCAATGCTAAATGCTTACTTTGAGAGCTCCTTTATTTCTTTGGGCTCTTATTCTTCAATCGATGAAACACTCTTTACTTTTGCATCTTTTTTGATGTTGTTTTACTTATTTTAATCAAACCTAACTTTGCTTACATCTTATGATTTTTTCCTTTACACTCTTCTTTGAATTTCTTCTGAAGATTATTGATCATAATAATTCAGCTTGTTTTAGGATAATTTTTAATCGTATTATAGCTGAAATTCTTAGATGGCATTGATTTATTTAATCTTATTAAATATTTCAAAATCAGTTGGGGAGGAAATCAGTTCCAGAATTTTTTACTCTACCCCCAATATTTTACTAATTTCAATACTTATGATGCCAATAGAGTCACAATTATTTTTTAAACAGTTTAGCTTTATTTTATTGATAACTTCTAAGATATTGTTCATTAAATTCTGACTAATCTAATGGCTTTAGATTAGTCTATTCTAAAGTATTGATTTTTCTTGATTTTTTAGTGTTAAACTTTTTTGTTAGTTGAGAGATAAAAAATTTTACTTTAGCTTTATTTCTAGTTCTTTATTTTTTGTTTATAAAAGTAATATTTTAGTTTAAATTTTTAGATAATTTGTTTTAAACAACCATCTTTAAATCTATAATTCATTTTTTAAGTGTTATAGCTCTAAGATTCTTCTACTTTTTGTCTAATGCTATTTTTTCATGTTAATTAACTCTGAACATAGCTTTTACAGAGCATTTTAATTTTAATTTATCTAACCTCCATGATGTATAAACTCACTATAAATTTCTTTTAATTGACCGTTGTTTTTCTCGTATTTATAAATTTTCTCATCTTTTTATTTTATTATTTTTTAAACTTATCTCCTATCTTTTTCATAGAGTTAAGTTAAGTTTAATAAGGTATTTTTTATTTCTTTAATCTCATCAACTTTTATTTTAACTTAATTTACAAGTATCTATATTTTTTGTTAGTAGTTGGCTTCTGTTTCCTTTTATTTTTTATTAAGAATTTCCATTTTTTGAGTCAGCTCTTGGTTAAAAATCATCAACTATTCGACTTTATTTTGACTTAGTTAAACTTTAGGCATCATTTCCTTGATCTTGGCCTCTAACTTCTCAATTTGGTCAGTTTCTCTTCCAATTTAGTTTTATTTTAGCTCAAGTATAATTTTAAATTCATCCTTTTACTTGATGAGTTGTCTCATCTCAATTTAAAGTTGTTGATTGGTCTTTTTAAGTGAACTAATTTCGTTGCTTTTGTTTTCAATATTTTATTTCATGGACTTTATCTTTGTTTATAACTATTAAAAGAACAAAGATTATTCAGTTTTACTTATAACTTCAGTTTTGAGTTGAATAACCTGCAAAATTGGTTCCTAAAACAAATTTAGTTTGTTAACTGTATTATCGATGAAAGTAGAGATTACCTCCTTCTGCTAATTCAAAGTTAGTTCTAGTTTTTCATTCTATTCCTTAACTAATCTGCAAATTTCTTAAAATTTCAACAATTATTCTTCTTTTTCTTTTCTATATTTTTGATGTTCGTAAATATTGCCTTCTAGTTTGGCTATTTGTTCATCTCTTTACTGCAAGATTTGCCTGAGGTCTTTAATGATGTTTTTCAAATTGATTTCTTCTTGATATATTTTCGCTTACTTTTCAGCTGATTTCATCAGTTTCTACTTATAACTAGTTTCTATTACTGCCATTTCTTCATCCTTCTACTCGATCAAATGTTTAAGCTATGCCAGCTCTGTATTTAGCAATACGCTCTTCTTACGATAGTGTTCCAGTTAGGATGTTATTTTTGCTACTTTATCTTACCGCTTGATTTCCGTGATTAACTTGAGTTTTGTTATAAGCTATTAATCTACTTTGTATTCGAATTTTGATGGAGTTATCATTTCTTTTTATATATTTTTTATTTAAGGCGAGTTTTTTAGACTAGAATTCGGGCTCTTGATTTCGTAGTGTTGGTATACTTTAGGAGAGCTATTAATTTCCTGTATTTCTTTGAGACCATTCTGAAACTACCGTTTTTCCTCCTCTATTTTTTTTCTCAATTACGAATAGATCATATTAATGAGACTTATATATTTAATGAAGTATAGATTTAGAGAACAATAAGAAATGTATTGTCGATATAAATATGAAATAAACTGTCCTCTCATTTTGTAGTATATTCGGGCTATATTTATTTATATCTTTTCAAGATAATTTTAGAGAACTAAGTGTAATATAACTTACGAAATTATGGAGATTTTTAAGACTAGGACTGCTAGCTAGCTAAAGTTGATGATCATAATGATGCGTGAAGGATGTATTTCACAATATCACAATATCATTGATTTAAAGTAAGGTTTAAGTTGCTGGACATTTTGAATTAAGCTCTAACTTTATGAATATAAAATAGTGTATTCGTTTAAACAATCATTAACTCTCGAAGGAATGAAAATGAGTAGGTAGAGGCTGATTTTTAATTTTTCTGGACCTTGATCCACCTTTGATATTTTTTATGGCATAATTCTTAAAGTTTATACTTTGGTTCAAGAACTATGCTACTTCATAAGCTTTCCTTGACAAATTCTAGAAAGAAAATCTTTAGAAATAAAATTTGGGCTAATCAGTTAACCCAGTAGTAATAATTCTCCAAAAAAAATATCCTATTTCTTATTTACGCCAAATGACCTTTTTGATGGGCATAGCTCAGCTGTAAAACGAAATAAAATCGATATTTTCAGCCTTTAAAATTGAATTAGCCGCCAAATAGACGAAGGATTTATGTTTGAATTAATAAATTAATACTTTTTATTAGAGGTACTACCCCAACGTCATAAATACTACAATTTTTAATAATAACATATAACAATTCAAAAAGAAAGTGAAAAAACATTATAAAGCTCATGGTAAACCACTAACTATTTAGTTCAGCCATTTACCTCAGTATTATACTCCCACCCCCGTTTTGTACTACATTTTGCCGCCAAATCCCATCTATCCTTGGTATTTTAAAAATCCCGAAGAATTCATGACCTCAGAAGGGCTCAGATAAACAAGAAATAGCATAGACGTTAATGATTAGTAAGCTAATGATTGTTTACTTGAGAAGAGCTATTAGTTTTCATCAGTTGTTGATGAAAAAAGTAGGAAATATAACGAAGTAAAAAAATAAATTTTGAATTAAGACTATATTTTGTAATTGAAAGATGTCAAGAGCCGTAACATCCTTCCCAACGCAATCAATCTTATCCTTTCATTTATAAGAAGGATCAACAAATCTGGAAGAATAGCCAAGAAAATAATTGAAAAGCTAGGAAAAGGTCGATATGATGTCAAAAAATATTATTCTTACCAAGCCTATCTTAAAGACGTCATTACGAGCTATACAAGCAAAAATATCCTGCATCTTGTAATTGATTTTTGCAATCCTTCCTGCAAGATTTTCTCAGTTGATGAACAAAAGTTTTATAATATGGTAACAAGAAATTTAGTACTGCATTTTATCAAAGTGGAAGGACCACTGGCCCTCTTTACATCTAAAAAGGAGCACAAAACTCGAAAAATCGACCATCTCAAAGTTTACCGATTTATCATCAAAGATCTCCAATATTATTATAGAATATAAAAGGATCTTAAAAATGATTTTTATGGGATTTTTGAAGATCTATATAAAGATTAAGATAAAAAATCATCTCGAAAGGTTTCTCGCATCAGCTTTTGTTTCAGCTTTATCTTTCAAATTTGAATTTTTAACTGTAACGAAGTGATAATCGAAGATCCAAATATTTGATTAGTAGACCCTTCCCTTCTGGTGCGGCAGACTGCATACACCACAACATGCTAATAATTATGAGTCAGCAATCAAGTAGCAGTAAAGTGAGGGAGTTCAAAATTGTGCTAATGGTTATGAAATTAAATTAACGTGACAAGATTAAATGTTGGTTGGTTGTTTTAGGTAGTTTTGATTAAGAGAAAATGTTTTAATAAATGTTTGATTATTAAGTAATATTAATAGTTATCTTTGGTGTTAATGGAAAACGTAAAAATAAAATAAAATATTACATTTTTCACTTAAAAATGCTGAGAAGAAAATATTGCTTTGAAACATCTTTCATGATCAAAATGAAAACATTATATTAAAATTTCGATGCTTAGAAGTTCTGCAACTAAAGGGAACATTCTGCTCAAAAAACTATATTCATCTCTTTTTCAAGCGAAAAACGTATCACTGCTCAGAAACACCTACTCTTGATGAAATTATCTGTTTGAAAGTCAAGGCAGCGATATTTCTTACATCTATAGATTACAGATGTTATTCTTTATAACTATAATAGTTTAGGTTATGCTACTTTTTGTAAAATAGGAATTTCTTATATTCTAAGACATCCAAAACAGTCATTTTAACATAACTTTGTTATTTATTATCGTGTTTTCTTTCTAATTTTCCGTAATACACAGTATTCCAGTTTTATGATATGCTACTGATAGCAAGAAAGTTTAAGAAGTTAAAACAAGTCTATCAGACTGATCGATGAGCAATTGACAAGATTGGCTTTGTATAATTGTTTTTATTTCTTAAATAAAAATTCTTAATACAAACACAAAAATTAATAATATGTTTTAAGACGAAGGCATTATTAGGGAGGAGTGAGTGAGAAGGTTTTCTTTTTTACTAACAGAAAAATCTAAAATCAATTCAAAAAAAGTTCGAAATCATTGTCCCAAAGTTGCCTACAAGATATTGCAAGAGGGTTCGATGGGATTTCAAATGATCAAGTTTATTGGTACGTTTGACCCTGGCAGAGCTTAGGATTTTGAGTTTGGCAAGTTAGCGAATATAGTAGTTTATCAGGATGCGGCAAATGCGATTATAAAAAAGTTGCTCTTGCACACTAAATATTTCTTAGTTGAGCTCTAAATGATTGGCAGTTTGGTATAGTGTGTCTTTATTGACGTGATTATGAAGCTTTTGTTTTAAATAGTTCTGATAACAATAAAATCTCTTTGTTGTAAAAGTTTATATCTTTTTCTATTTTTAAATGATTTTCTGGACCAAAACCTACGATTTACTCCTTCTCTGGATAAAAGCTAAGATGTGATTAATGTTGTTCGGCAAAATATTTCTCCTCTCGGTGAAAGAATCGGCCTATCGATTCCGCCCTGAGAGAGAGTCTGTAATAGCCTTTTTTATTTCTTACTTCTTGATAAGTTTATCTGTTTTTTTACTACTTTCTGATTTCCTCTCCTCAGTAACATCCTACATATCTGGTCCTTATTCTTATTTCTTTACTATTGACAAATGTTCATCAAAAGACTCTATGCTAGTATTTTTCGTTTCAGCATTACTACACTAAGATTGAAGCCCAATTAAGAAGTATGGTACGTTGAGGGGCAAAATCAGATTTTAATAAGAATATGCGAAGCCATAGTACTAAATTGATATTTATGTACCATTTTTAAGTTGTAAATGATTTAATCAATAATTATATAATATGGAAAAAAGAAATTAGAGTTTTGGTTTTTAGAAATTAGATTTGCATCTAAAAATTGATGAAAATTTACAAATCAGAACATTTACAAACATTCCTCAACTCTCAACTTGTAAGATTTATAATATTTTCATTTAGATTTTTAGTAATAATAGTCCTAAACCACCCAAACATAATCATGTAAAGATTTCTCCACTTCAAACACATTTTTCTTGGTTTTTTTCATAAATTTGGTTTGATTTCAAATAATAATATATTTTTTTATCAAACCAAAATCCATAAATATTAGTTAATGATGGTTTAATTAAGCTTGCGTAGTATTCTTCTGTAGCTTGAGTAATTTCTGCATTGAAAAAATAAGCTTCTTTAAAAAAAATACCTTTTTAATAAAAAAGGATTCAACTTTTACTAATCATTAAATTAATATTCTAATATAATATTAATTATGCTATATATTAGTTATATGATAAGTATAATCAACCGAAACATTTACTCTTTAGCTCGCGCACTATTTTTTTGTAGTAAAGCAGGTTACCATCAATTCTCTAGAAGTGGACAATCAATTTGTTCTATGAAGTGAGGCCGAAAGATAACTCAATTTCTACCTTGTCTTCAAAGACTTCTCCTTAGATTTAGTAAGAATATTGATAGAGAACATTGATCTAAATAAATTAAAAAAATACCTTGTTTTAAGAGTTATCTCCAATTTTCACAACCCTCAGAACATCAGTCTCATCACCGATAAGTTCTTATTCCTCATCAGCAAGTTTGACTTCATGATGGCTCAAAAATGATTTCACTTGACTGATGTAAAAAGCTGGTTTTTCTTATAAAATTAAGTCTCCTTTTGACAATGGTTAAAGCTGAGGAAGAAATCTTTTACCCAAATACTCTTTGTTATAGATCTCTAGGAACTATTTATCAACTAGCTATGATCCTCTATTCGAAGCTCCTTGAGTTTGAATAACTGTCAATTTTTCAAGTTTCTATTTTTATTGTTACCTTCTGCGTTATTCTAAAACTATATCAAGTTTCTTTTGTCTGGCAGTGAATTATTATTTAATCTCAGCATGGGTACAGATTGCTTACTTTACCCAGGGATGGCTAGCTATTTGTTAAATTTTTAATCTTTCATGAGGTTCAAAGGCTACAAGTCTTGAGAAAAGGTCTTTGAAAGATTCACTGAAAAAGTTGACAGGTCTCTTACGACAATGAGCTTTCCAAAAGATATCAAATCTTTTTTCTTTGATTAATTTATAGTAAGGATCGTTGAGAGTGGCTTTTTCAAAGGGAGGATTGCCTGCATACATAATGAACAAAATAACTCCACTGGCAAAGATATCTACACTTTTGCCTTCATATTTCTTGTTTGCAATCTCAGGAGCCATATATCCTTCAGTTCCTAACTTAGTGTGTAGAACTCCTGTATTATCTTTTCCCTTAAGTTGGCAAGAAAAACCAAAATCAGCAATTTTAAGGATGAAGAGTTGTGATAAGAGAATGTTTTATGGCTTTATGTCTCTGTGGGCATACCCTTTTTGATGAAGATAATGAAGCCCATTCATCATTTGATGGAAATAAGTTCTTGCAACTTTTTCTGAAAATTTTCCAGTATCGGCCACGAAATCAAACAGTTAACCTCCTCCAACATACTCCAAAACGATGGCGAAACAGTTGTAGGTAACTTAATTTTTCTTTTTATAAGTTGCATTCTCCCTGACACTTATAAGTTTAACCAAATTCTCATGATCAAGTTGCTTCATGATGTTGAGCTCGTGTTTCAGAGTTTAAAGAGTAGCAGTTTCTTTTTTGTACTTCTTGATGGCGACTAGTCTACCATTTTAATCTTCTCCTAGTTTAACCCTTCGTTAAAGTAAAATTACTGTGCATGGTAGCCAGCTCCAAGGGTCTTGAGTATTTTGTATTCATCCAAGTATGAATTCTTCTTATCTCTTTCTATCTCCATTTAAATATTATGAGGATCTACTAAATTCTAAGGATTTAATATTGGGATATCGATTTTAATCGTATACTCCCTCAAAAATGCTCAGAATAACTGATAAAAAATAAACTGATCAACAAACTTTAATTTATTTAATGCCTATATAAGCAAGTGCACTAAAAAAGGTCAGAATATCCCAAAATAAAAGTTATTTTGAAATTTTATCATACAAAGTACAAAACTAAAATCTTTACAAATCCTTTTATAATTCTGCCGAATCATAGATATAAATAAGGTTATTGATCTTACAAATTGATTGATTTATCAGAATGATCTCTTTATTTTAATGGAGATTTAGTTCAAAGCATTTTCTATCATGTCTGACTATTTTCCGTGACTCAGAGAGAGTAAAGTTCCCTAAATATACTTATAAGTACTCTTTAGTCATAGTAGTTTAGAAGGGATTGGATTGAAGAAACATAATCTGCACTTTATTCTCCACTCTTGAGATGGATGGCAAGATTGACTCCATTTATATAGCGATCCAAAATTAAGGCCTGGTTAGCATTGAAAGGGAAACCTTTCAAAATAAAAACCATGTGATTTTGACCATCTAGACTTTCATTGTTTTGACTAAAAATCAATTGTTCTGCAATTCTTTTGGTGATAATTTCGTCAGTTTCAGCTGTAGGATTTGGGGTAACAAGTTTATAGGATTTGAAGATTCTGGATAGTATGATGCATACTTTTAGAGGAAAGAATCGGATGAAGTACTGGCTGAATATACAACAATTTTAGGTAGGGTGGGATATCTGTGGAAAGCGATATTTTGTTCGATGTTGGGGAAATTTTTATTGAGGTTGGATATGACTCTGCGTTCGAGTTTTCCTCGTTGGAACCATTTGCTGAAATTGATGAAATTGTTCATGATATATTAACTATTAATATAAATACAAGTTGAGTAAAAGTTTTATTAAATCAAAACATAATAATCATAAGAATAAAGCAGTTGTTATGTTTATTATCGAAATAAATAAAAAGTTTCTAAAAATAGTTAAAATGTATTTTTAAATTTATTTTGATTTTTGCATTTAAAAGTTAAAGAGAATATCTTTAAGATTATAATATGTCTCAGAAATAACCACTAAATATAAACAAATCGAATACCTAAAGATAAGTCTTGATTTCACGATAAAAAGAAGTTTAGTAAAGCCCAAAAAAGAAGACAAGTTTTCTGTAAATAGTCCAGACTATAGTCATAACATTTACAGTAATTATGTCGATAGCTGTATCAATTTCATAGAAATAGCTGTTTTTTACTTTGCCATCGATGCTTATGGAATGATGAGAGATGCAGATGTAGAGTTAGATGTGATAGTGAATCTAATCTTGCTGGTCTGCAAGTTTATCATGTTAATTCTGTTCATCGTCGCTCTTTTGGCGGGAAGTTTGTTACCACTTGCTATAATGTATATCATTTCGTCACCAAATAAGCTAAAAAAAGAGTGATTCATGTTTCATCTATTTTTATTGAAGAATATCTCTATCTTACATTTTATTTTTCGAATACTATTATATTCTTAGTTAAAAGTTCAATCAACGAAATTTAATACAGATATTTAACAAAAGATTATTACGGATATTGAAATCATATGAATTCAGCTATCCTTGACATAAGCTAATCCCATTAACTTAGGTCTAACAGAGTCATCCCTCAGTTTTTGATTTCCCAGAATCTTCTACTTTTTTTTAGCGCGAACTTCACTCATTTTACGCTCACCTTGTTCATGATTTTTACGTTTTGTGGTGTTTTACTGTCTAGGGGTAAGATTTTAAACTTTTTTACATTTGGTCAAAGATCCTCCATGGGATTCATGAGGCAAAAATCTTTATGTTATCGCCCCGTCGATATCTTGCTTTTAAGATTCGAATTCATCATAAAAAACGACTTTTTTATCCGTGCTTGGCTGCTTAAGACAGTAGAGGGCGTGGCTAAGAATTTCAAGATTGATTTTGATGAGTTATTTTGATACATTTTGAGACTTAGGGTGTTTTTTGGAAGACATAGTTTTAGGTGTCTAACAAGCTTCTTCTTTTTTTGCCTTGACCCTCATAGAAGATTAGGATTTACGAATAAAATAAATATATTGTCTATAAGTCGCCATAAGATTTAATAATTTTATTATCAACAACTAAGAACAATTAACTTAGTTTCAAAAATACTGAAGTTATCTTCCCATTGCTTTACTTTTCACAATACTGATAAAATTATGAGTTCTGGAGTTATAAGGCAAATCCATTTTCTTTGTAATAAAAGTGTGGGTTTTCTCTTGAAGCGGTTTATCCAAAGTGGTATTGTCTCTTAAAGTTGATTAGATGGTGCTACTCGAACTTAAAACTGAATTAGAGTGAGAATGAATTCTTTTTCTGATAATATCACCTATCTTTTTGCAATCAAAAGCTTACTAATCTTTCTTTTTCTAAGTTTTTTTATCTAAAAAACTAAAATTTGCTTTTGAAGCTAAGTTTAGAATCAAATCAAACAGTTCTGTATACTTGGATTGCTTAACTAAAACTGAAGGTTTTTAAAAATATGAAAGATAAGGCTTTATCTGAGGATTACAGTAAAGGTAAAGCATTTTTTATTTGTATTCCAAAAATACTTCTAGTGTTTTAACTAATTAACTTAACTGATCATCTTGTAAAATTTTCTTTAACTAACCACGGTGGTTTTTACTAATCTTACCAAACTTCTCAACTAAAGTAATCTTTTATTGCCAATGTTGGCACACTTTTCCAAGAGATTAAGCTACGATATTGGTATAAATCTTTGTATATTGATACTTACAGTGATGTCTATGCTCATGAAATAATAGATGAGAACCCAGCAGCCAGATAAATCCTCTCTATAGTATTTGCCTATTCTGTTTAGTTAAATTATAATTTGACATAGTAAACTTAAGTAATTCATAATTTTCCATTTAACTTGTTCCTATTACTCACTGGGTATTTTTTTTCTCAGGATATTTGAGTACAGTATAAATTCTTGTGATATTTTTAGCATGTAGGAACATAGTGGCAGAATAACTTTGTAAGCTAATTCTTTTATAGCGCCTTTATCGCTTGTATTCTCCATTTTCAGTTTACTTTGACTTTTTTCTTGATGCTTTGATTCAGAATTGCCTCGAAAATAGTTAAAAAGTTTTTATAAACTGTTTCTAACTTTTAGATCAGGCTTTTCAGGTTAGGAAAGCTTTGGAATATCAACCTTTATAAGCTAATCAATATAGGTTCTGATAAGTTCGATATCTTGGGAATTGAATAGTCCTGTTTCACATCCAAGATGCAAGAATGTATGCAGGAAAGCACATTTCTTTACCACATAAGTCAAACTTTTTTATTTATGCTAACGGGTGAGTATTTCCATAACAAATTTTAACCTTTGATATAACATGTTTTTGAAGTTGAATTTCGTGATGGAAAGTGTGATTCTACTGTTAAAAACTTGTTTATATTTTGAGAGTCCTTAAACTGTAAAAGGTGCAATTTTAGGATTGAGTAGATTGTTTTTAGTTAAGAAAGCTTTCTATTCTTTATAGTCTTCACTTTTAAAGATTTAATCCATTTGATTAATTGTCCTTATTTAACTTAAAATTATTTTATTGAAAAAAGATAATTTATATCATCAATTTTTCGCAAAAATGCTGCAGAAGGTAAATAGGTCTCTTTCGCTTGATAGATTTTGCTAGTAATTTATTAAAAAACTGAGTATTTATTTTCTTTCCACTTATAAAGATATTCATTTATTTAGTTATTATCATAAAGTAAGTTATAAATAAAAGTTAAATCACTCATTTATTCTCAAAAAATGGCTTAAAACACTTATTTATGTCTTAATTCTTAAACACAAAAGCTTTGGTAAACTTATGTTTATAACTATTTCACCTTTCATTTCTGAAATTTTTGATAAATTTTCTCTGTTAATCCACGAGCCAAAATCGAACCAACTCTTGATACTTTTTTTTAACTATTAAGGAAAAGAATCTACTGGTTATAATCTTAATAAATGCAGGTTTACTCTACTTTAAATGCAAATTGTTCTAAAAGCTACAAAAAGGCCATAATTGGAGAATTGAGAAATTAATTACTGATCCTCCTCATTACTTCTGTTAGAGAATTCATGAGCTCTTGGTCAGTTTGTAGATGCCCTTTGATTTTAGCATGGTTAAGTAAATTTAAAGCTGGCAAATTTTTTTATCTGCCAAAGACATCATATAGACTAAGTTTGAGATTAGCGGTGTTGTTGAGCTTGGTTAACTTTTGAAATTCTTTTTCGATATTTTTGATTAATTTTATAGTATCCTTGTTGCGTGGATTCGCGTATTGATAAAGTTTGTTATTATTCAAATGGTAACCACATTCATAGTCTTTTCTTTTGAAATCAAAAATATCAATATTTTCCAAACTCGTTTGAGGATATTCAATTACTATGAAGGGGGTATTAGTTTTTCCAAGAAGATTACAAAGTTATTGATTGATTTTTAACAACTATCTATAATAATCCTTACCTTTTCTTGATGCATTTCTACATTAATATCTATCGTTTTGTATAGATCCTTCGCTTAAGTGTTGTCCACTCCAATTTTTATATCCAAAACACAATCTGACATATTTAAAAAATGTAACTATAAAAAGCAACGCTTATCAAAATTATAGTTCCTAATGAGCATTTTCCTATATTTATTGTTCGTATTATTCATCTTCCTCAGCAATGAATTGGTCTTCATTCTATTCTTACATACTTTCTTAGACTTACTCTTCTTGACCTTTTCCAATTATTTTATTAAAAGCTTTCGGGTTGTAGTTATAGATATCTTTGTATACTCCAGTTTTAAGTCTTTACATAAGCTCTTCCTAAATTTTCTGCTCGATGTTGGCAGCTATAAGAGCCTTAGCTTCTCTTACTCTGTCTCTTTTTTATGCTTTCTTTTTGATAGGAACGAGCTCTTCTTTTCCTTGTAATTTAAGTTTTCTCATTTGAATAATCATTTGTCTCAACTTTGTCAGTCTTTGCTTGCATTTATGGATTATAAATGGTGACCAATAGATAAGTTGTTCATCGATCTATTCCAGAGCTTTTTGGTATGACTTGTTGAGTCTAAACTTTTACCAGAGTTCGCTTGGTAAATGAGCTCTCTATGCTGTTTTCATGTATAAGTAGCATACACCTTTCTCTTACCTTACAGTAGCATATTGTGAGTTGGCGAGAGGACACGATCTACGATTGCATAGACCAGTGAGGTTGTATTCATTTTTGCAGAAATTTTGAGATACGGTTCTATATGTTATGAAGTGTACTTCATCCTAAAGGAGCAGTGCTTATTCTTGATGACATTCCAGACAACTTCGTCGATGATCATTTTCAACAATTACTATTTATAATACTTTTTGATAATCTAATACTTCATCTAAATAAAGATTAAAGTTAATCTTGAAGCCACAAGTATGTTAGACGAATTGACTACTACTAATTTACTTATTTAAATATTATTATTCTATGCTTGTTACAGCAAAAGCACTTTAACTTGAAGTTGTAGGCCCTATACCGCCTCTACTTAAGCATCCTTCTTTTACTTAAAAATCAGCACTTTGGACCAAAAGCTAGACCCATCCTACTATTGATACGAAAACTATCAAAAATCCCCGTTACTAATACATCAAAATCGGCAAGACTTTTGGTTTTTAGACCACCAGATACCTAACTTTATACGAAATCTGTCTCTTCTATTACGATGTATATTCATAAATACTCAGGGTTTAAGTGATAAAGAACCGAAAGGATACTGTGCAATCGAAAATGTCTACGTACAATGGCTATAAACCAAAAACAAGCGTTTTATACTGTTTATGAGTAACGGGTTATAGTCTAGCATTTTCTTTTTTGAAAAAGATACTTTTTGGAAATAAATGCAGATGAAAATAGCAAAGTACGCAATTCAAGTGAACTTTCAGGAAAACTACGAAATGCTCGAAGCTATCGGGAAAGGTAGCTTTTCTAAAGTATAGCTTTTTATCAACAAAGGTTCAAAAAGTAAGAAACAAATAGACAAGTAAATAGTACGCAGCAAAAATTATAAATAAAAAAGATAAAAATAGTTCACCTACCAAATTTCTCGTTTTATAGTAAAGGAAAATTCTCAGACTCATCAAAAGTCCATACGTTTATACGTTTGAATAGCTCTACTAGGAAGAAGACTACTTCATTTTAATGTTATAGTACCTCCCTGGTAAAGATTTGATGACTTTATGGAAACAAAAGAAACTTACAGATCCTACCGTTATTGTAAATTTGCTTAGACAAATTTTAGAAGGGATCAGAGATATCCATAATTCAGGAGTAATACACAGAGACTTAAAGCCACAAAATATTCTCATTAACCTCAACACTATGAAACCACATATCATTGATTTCGGTTTGTCACTTTTAGTAGATTAAACCGTCACAAATAAAAGCTACAAGAGGTGTGGAACAATGGGATACATGGCACCAGAAGTTATATAAAACAGTGGAGAAATCAAAAAACCTTATGGAAACAAATGTGACCTATTCAGCTTTGGAATCATTGCTCATATGCTTATATTGGGAAATAACCCTGTAAAAGGATAAAATTATGACGAAACATATCTCAAAAACAAAGCATGTGAGATAAATATCAACAAAAAATAAGCAAATGCCAAATTTGGCGAGCATTGCAGTGGATTCTTGTCAAAACTTCTGTCAAAATATCCTCAATTTCGTATGGATGCACAGACAGCTCTTAAGCATTAATTTTTCAATACGAAAAATCTGCACTCTCATGATAAATAAGACTCGTAATTTTTAGAGTATTTAGATCAACGACTCTGTAGTAAAAGACTAAGCTGTTTTACAATTCTTAAAAAAAGTGAAGATCTAATAAATGACAATACTTTATCTTTTATAAGTGTATCACATGTCTAGCCGAATTAAATATCAATCTTTTTGAGCCTCAATCTGTTATTTTGAGACTCCTTCAGCAATTTGATGATTAAGTCTGTCTTTGAAAAATTTGATTTATAGAAATCCTTCCTAGTTTTCATTCACTCCAAAATCAAATGACATTTTTAGATAATCAAAACGAGTGTTAAAATCTTCAGCGATCTATTCTATTGTTTTGTTTCGCTATTCCTATGCAAGTTCGTATCTATCTCTCATCTAATCACATCTTTTGAATTCCTGCGCAAAAAGAAAAACTCCCACAACTAAGATCAAAAGATACTCCCAAACTATGTACTAAAAGTTCTAAAACCATAGTGACTTGATTATAGGTATAACCAATAATACGCTGATGATAGCAATTATCGAGTTGTTGGGATCAATCGCTCCTTTAAGCAAACATTCAGATTGTTTATCTTAACAAATGTAGTAAAACTTGTTCATATGTTGCAAAAATTTTTTAAGGGCCTGATCGTCAATGTAAAGATTGGAAAGCGCTACATTATCAACTTAAAAACCCAGTCTCTTATTTTTTTTTCGATAAATTTTTATACTTTCGGCCATAGAAAATGAATATTATTAATCTCTGTCTAAAAATCAGTATAAATTGCAGATGTTTAAGTGTGTTTTTTTTTAATAAGGCTATTCAATTGTGTCAGATTGTGAATAATATATAGTTATAATAAGTTCAAACATGTCAACTAATAGATTTGGGAGTTATAGACCTAAGCTTGACGATAATGTCACCAAAGACCTCACACCGAAATCATCCAAATATTCACCTAAAATATCACCTGTTTTTTCCAGTCTTAGAAGCGGCTTGGCTCTCAAAGCTGACCCTTCATCCAAAATTAAGCTCAGCAAGCCAGCCACCACGAAGCATACACAGGAGAGCGCGCCTTATTTTCACTCAAAATAGAACAATTAAAAGAAGCAATTTTATAATTCCAACAAGCGTCTTGAGCTGACTAAAACATCAGCAGTTAAAAATAGTGTCTAATATCAGCCACGCTCTAAATCGAAATCTCCAATGAAACAACTCGATTAAATCATCAGGGAGGAAGTTTTTATACAACCTAAGACATACAATATTTAGTAAAGGAATATTAAAACTTATGAAAATGATCATCCTTCTCTTCCAAAAAATCTCCTACCCATTTCTAATTTTGAACCTGCCAAACACTCGAAAAATGCACATGGCACAATAAGAGCTTATTCAGCATCTACCAACCAAGGTCCTGTTCGTTAGTATAATGAAGATCGAGTGGCCATAATTCTTAATTTTGCAAAGCCTTAACATGTAACTTAATGGAAAAAGCCAGCTTACTTTGGAGTTTTTGATGGTCACGGAGGTATGGATTGTGCTGATTTTTTAAGGGACAATTTGCATACATTCGTCTCGAAGTAGAGAAGGTAACTTTTTTTTTATTCAGTTTTCCTGCCAGAATGTAAGAGGCGATTCGTTCAGGTTTCTAAAAATGCTAAAAATCTTTCATTGATCAATCCTATATCGGCAAAGTAGATAAATCGGGTTCTTGTGGTTTAGTAGCATTCTTTTATGGCAGAGAATGCTACATAGCTAATGTGGGAGATAGTAGAGCTATAATGAGTTCAAGAAGAGGTCAAATAATTCGTGAACTTTCTTTAGACCATAAAGCAAGTGATGAATTTTAACAGAAAAGAATAATCGAAGCAGGTGGAAGGATATATCAGTAATATTATAAATATTTAGAACTAAGATAAGAAATGCAAATCCTAACCTAAAAATTTTTTACTAAGGCTAATAACATAGCTTTATATTAGGGCCTCATAGAGCCTTTCCAGGCCGTCTTTCTGTTACTAGAACATTTGGTGATATTGAAGCAAAGCTATCTTAGTTTGGAGGGAACTCAAGAGCAATAGTCTGTCAACCTTAAGTCACAGGTATTACCATATCTGAAGAAGACGATTTCATAATTTTAGGATGTATCTTTTTTATCATTTAGGTGACGGAATCTATGATAAACTCAATAACGCTTAAGTTATTGAAGTTGTATGGGACACTTTCAAAAGAGATAAAGGATTATTCTCAAATATTCATTAATTTTGCGGAAAAGCAGTCGAAAATATTATGAAGCTCGCCTTCAATAAAAAAACTTTGGATAACATTACAGTTGTGATGATAGCATTTTAAGGTTTAGAATCTTATGTTCAATCTCAGTTGTAAGTGAAACCGCCAAGTGCAGATCAACTAGGATAGACCCGTAAAAGCAAAGGAACATCTAAACTGTAGTCTTCATTTGAGAGGAAGTATGTAGGTCGAAGTGTATCTCCTTCAAACTACAACTCCCTAAGAACGAAAAGTTATTACCGCCCAACTTGATTGATATTATATCCTTTTTCACTGATATCTAACAATTCCAACATAAAAAATATAACCATGCTCGTTATATAACATTTAAAACAAAATCGAAATGACAGATATACACACCGACTATCTCAAGTAGGATCACTTTGAAGATGATGAGGATGAAGAACTCAATATTGAACATCAAAAAAGTAACTAATCTTATATCAAGATTATCACAAAGAAAAAGAAACTCCTGATGAATAATTATAAAATATTATCATGTAGTAAGTGGTCAAGCTCTAAAAGCAAGAGGGTATCAAGTGATTCATTTAGATACAATTAGTGCAGATCTGGAAGCCAAATTGTCTAATTTATTGACTAAAATTGGAGATCAGACTTAAGAATAAATCGTAAGACTACGAATGAATGAACTGGCATTATGCAAAGTAAGCACAAATCAACATAGATTTTAGTCTATACGCATGGCAAATCATAATTTCGTCTTGTAGCTGCACATCATCACATTGGCAAGGCCTACCTAGATTACAAATGTTATGAACAAGCTATTGATCATTTAACACTCGCTCTGAAGAAAAACTCGAAAATAAACGAAATCAAATAAATCAAACTGTATCATTCTTTTCTTTTGACTACTCTTAGCAAATGCTATTACGAAATATCAAGCTATTAAGATGCATTAGAGGTTCTAACAAGAGCTCTGGATATCCAGAATGTTAGCTATAAAGAATTGGGACAGTCAGAAAAATGTAGTTGTGAAACTTTGAGATTGATTTCGTGCTGTAACCTTAAACTCAAAAACTATAAAAAAGCACATTAATTTATAGATAAAGCAATCAACTATAGCTGTCCTTGGTATGGTTAGAAGTCAGTGGAAGTTGCTAAGCTAAAAATAGACTCAGCGAAAATCTTCTTTGAATAAAAGAATTATGAATTTGCAATCCAAAAATTGGACTCAGCAATTTGTACTTATATAAAAATTTAGAGCTATTGATATAAGTTAACTATGCAAACAAACTTGAGTTAGTAGACCTTTAGGATCTGCTTGCCAGCTATTTCTAAAAGAATGGACAAAATGATAAACAAATATAGGCCCTATTTGCCAAGTTGTAACTTTTTATGGAAATCTACGATGAATCACACAAAAATACTCTTAAACTAAAAAGAAGTATTGCCAGTGTTTTGATTAAAAATCAAAGATACAAAGAAGCAGTCGCGATGCTTGAATAGATTTTGGTAAATTTTATTTTATAAAGGATGCAGAGGAAAAAATATATGGTCCAGGTTCTCTACATGTTGGAAAAACCTTAAAGATGCTTGGTCTAGTTTTTATGAATAACTATCAATAGGCCAACTCTGCCTAACATTACCTTAAAAGGGCTCAAAAAATATTCCAATAGCAAGGCAACACAAAATTGGTAAAGTAGATAAAAACCAAGCTGACTGCTGTGAAGTAAGCACGTTAAAAAAGAATAAATGGTATGATTTCTCAATAATGATTATGATTCTACAATTTTTAAAGATAAATAAGATTATTACCGCGATCCATGATTAACACAAACTTATACAACGCTTCTTAGAGATCCCCTAAACTTGGAACTCCAACTTCCCCACCAACGAAAAGGAGGAATATTGATTTCGCTCTTCATTCCCCCATACCAACGCCTAATAATACTACCTAGTATTCAAGAAAGGATAATCCGAATATAGCGTTAAGCCCAAATGGTCATTTTTACACTCAAAAACAAATACAAACTAAACCTTTGGACCAGTCAGCGTAAAGAGAGATTAGTCTAGAAGGAATTGTGAGATAGCTAAGTGATAGAGTGATAAAGATGAGTCAGAAGTTAGGGCAGCATGAAGCAATATTGATAAAAATAACTGAAAATTGCATTTAGAACAACAAGTAAGAATGCAAAAGAATTAATCAAACTTCTAAGAATAGTTTTATGAAGATCAGCTAAACATTTACTGAAAATGTAAACCGTTTAAGAAAAGATTTCTAAGATTATAGATCAATACAGAACAATAACAGAGAGTTTGAGCTTAAAAATACTAATTTTATCGAAGAAATCTTCAGAAGAAATTAGTAGAAAATGAGAGAATAATTCCAAAGAATTTAGACTGTTCTTAACAATCGAGCTCTACAACAGCCGACTCTCCCTTATGGCATTGATCGTCTCTAATAACTCTAAAAAATAGCCAAAAAATTCGAAAAAAGTATGGCCGCCAATAATATTAAGCTCAATGCATCTTTATAAAAAATATAGGAAGTAAATAGCAGCATAGATGGTCATATGTAGCTGGTGAATGCTGAAGTCAACAAAGCTATTTCAAAAATAGTAATCTTTGTAAATGAAAAAATAAGTAAGCCCTTGAATTAAAGTGTAGCAAACATAACCTAAAGGCTAATGAAAATTTAGACTGAAAGCAAGACGATAGATACTCAAAGTAGCTGCCATTTTGCAGGATATAGATCATCTAATATTCGTTCTGAAAAAAGTATAAATCGCGCTTAATATCGTTAAATTCTAAGTGCTTTTAACCAGTAAATAATAATAAGAGAAAATACCTACTATATTGACAGTGATGGGTATTTATTAGACCGTGAATACTGTTATCTGGTTGATGGTAATAGTTAAAGGATTCGTTTAGATTAAAAGCAGATAAGATTACTGGTCAGCTAACGTATGATTGATTGATTAATAATTTATACTTTCTATATCTTCGATGAAGTCTTCTATATATTATATGAATCCTTCTAAATGTTCCATAAAAGAGTTATCCATCGGTAATTCATTACCCCTAAGGTTAAGATTTGTTAAAAGCAAGGAAATGTTTGGCCATACATCAACTGTGAAAAAATTGACCAATATTCTTTTCGAAAAAGTTTATACTCCTCAAATTGGAAGATTTAGTGTTGACAAAGAAAATTACAAGCATTAGAAAAATGTGTAAAATTTTAATAAGATACCAAGAGAAAAAAACAAAAGAGTAGTATCTCATAAGCAGCAAAGGAATGTAGGTGAAAAGAAAGATAAAAAAGAAGGGCTTTTCTTGGATTTATTGAACTACAAATAAAAATAAATAGAAGTTCAATAAAAAAGTTTCAAGCCTTATAAGCTGCAATCAAGCTATAAAAAATCACATCATAGGTAATCATTTCATGTACATCAACCTGTTGAATTACGTTCAAGTTTTTTTGCCCCAAAGAGAAAAAATAATACAAAGAAAAATGAGTCTTG
>Ga0194117_10001725_pt1 | contig 24616 bp, 23 predicted proteins | sample TA2MahsurfametaG_FD_160579 | JGI IMG/M metagenome (GOLD analysis project Ga0194117, IMG submission 160579) | Freshwater microbial communities from Lake Tanganyika, Tanzania - TA2015009 Mahale N1 surface | ecosystem: Environmental > Aquatic > Freshwater > Lake | place: Tanzania: Lake Tanganyika...
TTTTTGATTTATCGACCTTATCGCCTCCATGTGTTTATGACCCCGCTTTCATTTTGCAGGTTGGTTCTCCATCAGGTGGCATTTATTCCGGCCCTGGTGTCAGCGGTGCAAACTTTAACCCGGCTTCTGCTGGTGTAGGCACACACACTATAACATATTCAGTAACACAGAGCGGATGTACGGGTTCTGCGACATCATCAATTGTAGTTGATGCATGCCTCGGAATAAGCAATGACCAATTGAATCCAGTGGTTGTTTATCCAAACCCGACAACGGGGATAATTACTATAGATCAAATTGATTTGGTAAAAACAAATAGAATAGTGCTTGTTGATTATTTTGGAAGAGAATTGAAAACGATTATTCCAGGTGCGAAAAATATACAGCTTGATCTCACTCCTTTATCCAATGGGCTCTACATATTGCGCTTCGAAGGGCTTGGTATATTTACAATACGTATAGAACTGAGTCAGTTCTAGTTATTTAAAGTAATGATGTTTTGTTTTTTTTAAAGGGTATAAAACCAGTGTTTCCGTCTAACAAAGGATTAACCATCAGCAACAAAAACTAGTTTCACGCATACACTATTAATCAGAAAGGTAATATCTTTGAGGAAAGTTCTGGAAAATTTCCAAACTTCACTTTGATGGTATTAAATTTGTACTTCTTCCACCCATGAAAAAAATCTCATTTTTTCTCTATTTATTAATGGGTTTCATAAATACGTCATGTATTGAAATCATTGATGATTTAATAATTAACAACAACGGCTCGGGCATAATTAAATATACAATCAATCTAAGTTCTAGTAAAGTAAAAGTAAATTCAATACTCGCTCTTGATAGTTTACATGGAAAAAAAGTACCGAAAATCCCCGAAATAAAACAGAAAATAACTGCTTTTAAAATGCATTTGTCAGCTCAAAAAGGGATATCTAACGTTTTAATTGATGACAATTACACTGATTTCATCTTTAAATTTTCTTGTAATTTTTCATCCGTACAAGAGCTCCAAACCGCTCTTCAGGAGAGTCTTGCGAAGATCATAGAGGATAAAAGTATAGCGGAATCAGAGGCCAAGTGGATAGAGTGGGATGGTTCAGTCCTAACGCGTTCCGTACCTTCCATCACAAGCGAGAAATTCAAACGGATTGATAAAAAAGACGATGAACTTTTAAAACAAGGTACGTATACGTCAATAACCAGATTTGACAGACAAATTGAAAAATTTGACAACGAAAAATCTAAGTTATCTAAAAGTTTAACCGCATTGATGTTGAGGGTTGACACCTACAGTTTAAAGGAAAATGAAAAATTACTTGAGAACCGAATATTCTTGGGTAAAATGAAGAACTAAAAAGATTATGATTACCTTAGATCATTATAAATAATTAAATGCGATTTTTTGGCTGCCTAGTTCTTTTCTCTTTGATATTTGACGGACTCAGTCAGCAATCGGTAAGACTTATCCCTAAGGAGGCTGTTGCTGTTTTTTCCTTAAACAGCGAAAATCTTTTTCAAAAAATTTCTGTTGATGATCTAATACGCTATGATTTCATGGAAGAAATTCATCAAGAATTATTTGACGGGTCGACAAATGGTAAAACTTTGAAAGATGCGGGCATAGATTTTAATCAAAATTTTAATATTTTTTACGGAAAAGACAAACAATATGAAGTTTCTGGATTTAGCTTTGGAATAAAAGATCAGCAACAATTATTTGCCGTATTTGATGACTTTGAATTAGTTTACACACTTGAAGGGTCGAGGGTGTTTGGATCATTTCTCAATAATTTAGTCATCCATAACAATGATGCCTTACTAATTCGTGTTGAACCGTTGATGGCCTATGTTGATAAAGTAACCGACTCTTTATGGTATGCCCAAGGTAACGAGAGCCCTTTTCCAAATTCCTACGAAGAAAATGAGGGTATTTTTGAAGAACAAGAATTTGAAGAAAGTGATGAATTACCCCCTGACTATTTTCCAGATGCCTTTGATGATCCGAACACAAAAAACTATTACGAATTTAGGGATAGTGTAGAATCTTCAATTCACAAATATTTCGTAGATAGTTTAATGCAAGACTTATTTGTTAAAAAAATTTCATTGCTTTCAGTAGACAAAAATTTCAAAGAGCAGATTGAACACACATCTGAAGGTATTTTCTTTATGGATAATTCCCGAAATTTAGACAAGGCAAATGGTCTTTGGTATTTCCAAACCATTTTACCTACATTATATCGAGATATAAAAGAAATTTATGATGGAAATATTATTCTTGGCGATCTCACGCTGTTCGAAAACTCCATTGAATTTGATTTTAATGCTCTTTATGGGGAAAAACTGGGTTCAATATACCGGGAAATGACAGATAGTAAATTCGATAAAAATGTATTGCGCTATATACCAAAAACAAGTACAGGATACTTCACCTATAGTATCAACCTAAGGAAAGCATACGAAAAGGCCTATGAGGTCATTATGCCTATTCTTGAGGATGAAAAAAATGCTCAAATCGCCATGAATGTATTAACGATTGAATTGCTTAATGAATTCATAAATAAAGATGCTCTTTTTGATACATACAAAGGCAGTATGTTCGGGTCATTTAATGGTATTAAAAAAGTAAAAACAAAAAAAATAGACTTTTCATATGATGAGGAGACTTTTGAGTATTCGGAGCGAATTTCAGAGGCAATGGAGGATATGCCAATTTTTACGATCGGATTCACTACGAAGCGAGCTGATATTCCGGAAAAAGTACTGAAACATCTGAGTAGACTCACTTCGCAACTTAAAAAAGAAGATGACTACTGGTGTTTCCAAAATGCGATTCTTGATGCTGCCCCTCTATACATGGTAAATAAAAACGGATTATTCATTTTCTCAAATGATATTGATTTTGCAAAAAATTATTCCGAGGGATACGGGTCTGAGGCTTTGTCCGTTAAAAGTAAGAAAGCCATAAAAAAGAGTGGTTTCATGTATGCAAATTTTGATTTAAATGAAACCATTAATCGCTTACCTTCAGATTTCTTTTCAGCTCGGCAAGATAAATTCATAGAGGCCTTTAAAGGAAAAACAGGTAAAATGGAATTAATTTCAACTGAAATAAATAAGAACAATACAAAATTAAAGTTGAAGTACACTTTTGATTCCATAGATAAATCAGGAAAACATCTTCTTGATTTAATAAATATCCTTTACGTTCTTGGAAAGTGATAAATGATAAGGAAAATTATATTGATAATTGTTTTGGCCTCGGGGTTAGGTGTATTACTCTATCTAAAGCCCTGGAGACAAGAAGAGATCGAAGATCCTAGAATTATTGACAGGTTACCTACTGCTGATTTTATAGGGGTTATGAATCCACTTGAACTCATAAGAGAAATGTCCAGTCTTATTAATTCAAATAAATTAAAATACAGACAATTTCTAAACTACGATTTTTTGTTAAGTCAATCGCGCGCCCTTGGTATGAACCTTCAAAATCCAGTTTATTTATTTGGTTACGAAAATGGAAATTGGGGCTGTATTATCGAACTAAACGACGATAGTAAAATCGAAAGTGGCCTTGGTCAAATCTCTTCAGTTATAAAATTGGAAAAGAAGAACCTAGAAGGCCTTTCCTATTTATATTCAAAGAAACGCAAACTATATATTTTTCATGAAAAAAACTACATTCTTTTTTACCATGGCAACGATTTCTCAAGCATTATTAAAAAAATTCACAAATCAAATTTCGGAGAAGCCTCAACTGAATGGATTAATTTCATCAATGATACTAATTTCAAAAATGAATCCTTTATTATTTCTTCGAACTGGAAAAAATTTAAACAATTTGGAATTGAAAAGGCGGTATTTTCAACGGACAATGACTCAAAGAATATTAAATTGAAGGGCTACTTCAAGAAAACTTCACCTTTTTATATTGCAGCTAAAACTGGTCCTTCAATATTCAATAGCAGATCAGTACAAGGCAATTTTTTGAACATTCATTTGAATATAGATGAGTTTAGAAAGCATAAGGAAGATATACTGTATTCAGAACTTAAGAAATTATTTCGCACATATGGAGTTTCATTTGACGAATTTATAGATAGTTGGCGAGGTGATCTCAGCTTTTTTCAGGGTGGGAAGACCCCAGTAACCGAAGAATATAAAGAAACAGAATTAGATGACGAATTTAATCCAGTCATGGTGGAAAAAAAGCGTCTCGTACTTATTCCCGTTTACTCAGCTCTATTAACTGTAAATAATAATTTTTACACGCTATATGGCAAATTAAAGGCAAAAGGAATCATAACGGAAAGCACGAATAAAATTAGGTTTTTCACATCTCCTCCTTTAACAAAGATTATTCAAAAAAACAAACTCGTTCTATTTTCGGGAAGGAATCCAAAGACCTATTCGGATTACAGAAATGAGATGCAGTGGGAAATCAATGGAACCAAGTATACACTACAACTCGAGAAAGTCACCGATAATTTCTTGTTTACAAACCTTACATTTCCTATTCAAGCAATCGCTAAGTCATATGATTTAACTTCTCGCTAAAACGACTGATTGTTTTGTGAATATGTGAGATACTGCATTTATATTTTAAGGATAATCTTTTCAGACTGTAACCTTTCTCTTTTCTTAAAAATTGTATTCTTTTTTTCTGAGCAAAAGACAATGGATCAGGTCTACCCTGAGAGTTATTTCCACCCTTTGGGCCGTATTTCAACCTGCGCTTCATCCATAAGTCGGCATTACTTCTTGTGCCATTATCAAATCCAAACTTAATGGATTCACTAAAACTCGACCACTTCAAGTTGTCTGAGGCATTATTTTCTACATTTCCATCAATGTGAACAACCACCTTTTTCTTTCCTAAATCCATATTATGGAGAAAGGCTAAAGCCACGATTTTATGTGGATACAGGGTTTTTCTAAGTCCATGGTCATTTATCAAATCTACCATCATAAATCCATTTTTTGGATGTTTCCTCAGATTTTTCAATCTTCCCTCATATTTCATTACCCGTCCATTTTTGAAAATCTTAGTTCTTTCGAGTGAACGAATCCTACCCAAATTAGAAACTTTATAACTCGTAAAACCAAGAATGACACGCCATTTTTCCATTCTTTCATAACAAGCCGAAAATAAAATTGTTCATAAAAAAATTAGATGACCGAATGGAAAAATTGATCTGAATTTAAAGTGATATATTGCAATGTATCGAATATTTCGTTTATGTCGTTTGAGGAAACTAATTTAGCACGATAGTCCTTAAAGTGCGAAAAACCTTTGAAATAATTAGTATAATGTCGTCTCATTTCATTTATACCTACACTTTGCCCTTTCCAGCGTATACTCATGAGAAGGTGTTCTTTTGTAACTTCTACCCTCTCATTAATTGTTGGTTTAGGTAAATACTCCCCGGTCTTAATGAAATGCTTAACCTCGTTGAAAAACCATGGATAGCCAATGGTAGCTCTACCAATCATAATTCCATCAACGCCATACTTGTTTTTATACTCCAATGCTTTTTCGGGTGAATCAATATCGCCATTTCCAAAAACAGGAATTTTCATTCTTGAATTATTTTTTACTTCACCGATGAGTGTCCAATCGGCTTCACCTTTGTACATCTGTTGTCTCGTTCTTCCGTGAATGGAGATCGCTTCAATCCCAATGTCTTGTAATCGTTCTGCGGTATCCACAACAAACTTTGTGTTTTCATCCCAACCCAGTCTCGTTTTAACTGTAACTGGAAGCGAGGTTGACTTGACTATTTCTTGCGTCATTTTAATCATTTTTGGGATATCTTGCAGAATCCCTGCTCCCGCGCCTTTACAAGCAACCTTTTTGACAGGACAGCCATAATTAATGTCCAAAATATCTGGATTTGTCTTTTCGATGATAGCCGCGGCCTGTTTCATGCTCTGGATATCAGCTCCAAAAATTTGAATACCGATGGGGCGTTCATATTCATAAATATCTAATTTCTGGATACTTTTTGCCGCATCTCGAATCAGACCCTCAGAGGAAATAAATTCTGTATACATTAAATCCGCACCATATTTCTTACACAGAGCACGAAAAGGGGGATCGCTGACATCCTCCATCGGAGCCAGCAATAATGGGAACTCTCCCAATTCGATATTTCTAATTTTAATCATTTAGAAAAAGTCAGTTTTTGGACAGTGTTTAAATATTCTTTTAATTTTTGCTCATTCTCGGACTTGAGCACCATAAACATATTTTTTGACTCAACTATGATATAATTTTTAAGGCCATCTAACAATACCAATTTGTCCGGAGATATATTAACGAGACAATTTTCACTCTCAAACAGGAAAACATTTTTCCCAACAACGGCGTTACCGAACTTATCCTTCGGTAAGTGTTCATTTAAACTGCCCCAAGTTCCTAAGTCACTCCAATCAAAGTCAGATAAGACTACAGAAACATTTTTAGCGTGTTCTAAAACTGCGTAGTCAATGGAAATATCGCTGCATAGGCGAAAAGCATTGCGTATAAATTCCTGTTCTCTCTGTGTATTATACACTGAGAGATCATCTAGAAAAAGTGCGGCTAATGCCGGTTGAAACTCCTCGAGTGCTGTTATGATTGTTTGAGCTTGCCAAATAAAAATCCCAGCGTTCCAGAAATAATTTCCTGCATTCAAAAAAGTCTCAGCGACATCAAGGGTAGGTTTCTCGCAAAATTGCCTCACCTTTGTTGCTTTGCCAAAATGGCCAATATCCTGTTCATCAAATTCAATGTAACCATAACCGGTATCGGGACGAGAAGGTGAAATACCAAGTGTGACAAGAACTTTTTCCGCTGTTGCAGTCTGAATTGCCTTTTCTATTAATTCTGCAAAACGCTGTTCATTAACTATGAGGTGATCTGAGGGTAGAACTATCAACGTGGCACTTGGATTTTTAGCGTAAATTTTTGCTGAGGCATAAGCGAGACATGGTGCAGTATTTTTCCTTTCGGGTTCACACAGAATATTTTCTAAAGGCAAATCCGGTAATTGATGACTAACAAGTTGTGCGTAACTCGTATTCGTTAATATGAAAATTTGATCTTTAGTAACAGTGCGCGATAAACGCTCAAATGTCAATTGCAACAGAGACTTTCCAATTCCGAGAACGTCCAAAAATTGTTTTGGATGTTCGGGAGTAGACATGGGCCAAAAACGACTACCAACACCTCCCGCCATAATCAATCCATAATTATTACTCATATTTCATCTATTTTGATTTTCGCTAATCTGTGAATGAGATAAGGTCTATTTGTTCCCTCTTCGTAGCAAAGATAGCGACTTCTCCTCAGCTTTCCTTTGATAAAAAATTTACCATTAATCGAAAAAGCAACGCCTTCACTGACATCTTCAAGGTGAAGTGTGTCCTCCATGGTCCCTTTATCATACTTATTTAAAATACGTGATAATTGAATATCTGAGCACGAGGCTGCTTTTATATTGACAATTGTTTTTATTAGTGCGTCCTCAATATCCTTTGGTAGATTGTTCGAATCAATTACGGGTAATAATAAACTGCGGTACTCGTTTTTCCATTCTAAACCATGTGGCGAAGTTTGCAAACCAAATTTTTTAAATGTATTTAAGTGTGCAAGTTCATGCAACGCTGTTATCAAAAATGCGTATTTATTTAAATTCCCATTAACCGTAATGATTGGCAGTTCATGTGCCGGCCCAACGCGACAATCTCCAAGTTTAGTCTTGCGTCCATTAACAATTTTAAATTTCACTTGTCCTTGTACGATTAATTGTGCCAAGTAATACTGAAAACCTTCCGGTACAAATTTGTGTAATGCCAATGCAAATTTTTCTAATTTATTCATTCGCTTCAAAATTAATCAACTCCGTAACTTTAGCGATATCCTACAAAAAATATTATGTAAATTAGCAAAACAAATAAGAATGAAGAGTTTTGGAAAATACATACTGATGTTGACAATTGTGCTCACTCGTCCCAAAAAGTGGTCACTTTTTCTCAAACGTTTGGCAGATGAAATAACAATCATTGGTATCAATTCAATTCCTATCGTTGTGTTAATGTCTGCCTTTATGGGGGGGGTTATTGCCCTTCAGACCGCATCGAACATGTCAAATCCATTGTTACCGAAATATACCGTTGGGTACATCACCCAATCCAGTACAATTTTGGAGTTTTCTCCGACAATCATTTCTCTAATTTTAGCTGGAAAAGTTGGTTCAAATATAGCCTCTGAAATAGGCACCATGCGTATTACAGAGCAAATAGACGCCTTGGAGATTATGGGAGTAAATTCTTTGAATTTTTTGGTACTTCCAAAAATAGCTGCAGCAATTATTTTTTTTCCATTCCTAATAATAATTTCAATGTTCTTGAGTATCTCAGGAGGTTGGCTAGCGTTGATTCTTTCAGATTTAAGTACGACCGACACTTATGTTTTGGGGATTCGCTATTCCTTTATGCCCTATCACGTAGTATATGCGCTAACGAAGACGGTCATTTTTGGTTTTATAATTGTTTCAGTTGCAGCATTTTTTGGATATTACGTCAAGGGAGGATCACTTGAAGTTGGCAAATCTTCTACCCAAGCGGTTGTCATTTCTAGTATTTTCATTCTAATCGCGAATTTCCTAATCACTCAACTTATGTTGTTGTAATGCTCGAAATAAAACAAATCAATAAATCATTTGCTAGTCAACAGGTCTTATTCGACATAAGTGCCCGATTTGAAAAAGGACAGGTAAATCTAATCATAGGTCAATCAGGCCAGGGAAAATCGGTATTGGCAAAATGTATGGTAGGCTTACATGAAGTAGATAGCGGACAAGTTTTATACAACGAGAAAGATTTCACTAAAATGAACAGGAACCAACGGAGTGAGATAAGACGTGAAATTGGTATGCTTTTTCAAGGGGCCGCATTATTTGACTCAATGACTGTTGAGGAAAATATTATGTTTCCTCTCACCATGTTTACAAAAATGACAAAAGCAGAAATGTTAAAACGCGTTGATTTTTGTCTCGAACACGTTAATTTAGTAGGCAGGAATAAATTATTCCCCTCCGAGTGTTCAGGGGGTATGCAAAAGCGTATTGGTATAGCGCGTGCCATTGCTATGAATCCCAAATTTTTATTTTGTGATGAACCCAACTCAGGATTGGACCCACGATCGGCAATTTTGATTGATTCCCTGATTAAACAACTAACCCATGAACTCGATATGACAACTATAGTTATCACGCACGATATGAATAGTGTTATGGAAATTGGAGATAACATAATATTCATTTACAAGGGCCAAAAATGGTGGGAAGGATCACGACAAAGCATTATAACCACCGATAATGAGGAGATTTCAAACTTTGTTTATGCCTCGAATTTCATGAAAGAAATTCGAACATCCATAGAGGAAAAAAGAAGATAAGTTTAAACATATTTTTCTTAATTAGATTTTGTTGCTATCTTTGTGGCCCTTTAGGATGCAGGGTTAACTCTGCTCAATCAAAGGAATAAAGCCAATCGAGGCTGTAAAAATTGAAATAATTGCGGATGTGGTGAAATTGGTAGACACGCCAGACTTAGGATCTGGTGCCGAGAGGTGTGCGGGTTCGAGTCCCTCCATCCGCACTTAGAAGGTCTCGCGGAAACGAGACCTTTTCAATTTAAAATTAAAAGAAATTAAAACATATGAATGTTATTAGAGAGGAGATTGATGCGTTAAATGCTGTCTTGACGGTGAAAATTAGTTCAGCGGATTACCAATTAAAGGTCAAAAATGCGCTTGAAAAATACAGAAAAAATGCAAAAATTCCCGGTTTTAGGCCAGGGCACGTACCGTTTGGATTAATTCAAAAACAATACGGTAAAGCAGTTCTTGCTGAAGAACTCAATAAATTAACAAATGATAGCCTTTATCACTTTATTTCAGAAAATCAATTGAATATCCTCGGGAATCCAATACCCAAGGCTGATGCTGAGATTATTGGTAGTTTTGATCAACCAGGGGACTTCGAATTTTCTTTTGAGATTGGATATTCTCCTATTTTTGAACTTCCGATTTCAGCAAAATCGTCTTTCAACTACAATAAAATAAAGATTGATAAATCTTTAATTAATAAACAAGTGGAGGATTTGAGAAGGAGGTATGGGAAACTTGTTTCCTCAGAGCTGGTTGGTGAAAAGGATATGCTCATTGGAAAATTTGAGGAATTAAATTCTGACGGAAATTTAAGAGAAGGTGGTATCAGTCATTCATCAACCATTACCATGGAATTTCTGGACAACAAAAAAACGGCCAGATACTTTTTAGGAAAAATAGTTGGAGATCAAATTAACATAGATCCGAAGCTAGTATCCAAAGGAGAAAAAGATCTTGCCAGCATGCTTGGTATTGGGGAAGAACAAACCAAAGGAATCTCCAAATTTTTCAGATTTACAATTCAAGAAATCAAACGCATGGAAATGGCAGATTTAAATGAAGAATTGTACAATAAATTATTTACACCCGGTGAGGTAAACTCAGAGGAGGCGTTGCGAAATAGGATTTCTGCGGACCTTGAAAAAATGTTTTCGGGAGATTCAGATCGATTATTAACCAGAGAGGTCTACAATTACCTGTTAGAAAAAACAAAAATTCAATTTCCCGAGGCCTTTCTAAAAAAGTGGATTAAATTATCCAATGAAAAACCGCTAACCGAAGACGAAATTGAACGTGATTTTAGTAATTATCTACAATCTCTGAAATGGCAATTGATTCAAACCAAAATATTTAAAGACAATAACATACAGCTTTCCAAGGAAGAAGTAGTCGCCTATACCAAAGAATTGCTTGCAGGAAATTATGCACAGTACGGTATTCCTGCTCCTGAAGACGCTGAATTAAATGAGACAGCCCTTCGACTCCTAAAAAACAAAGAACAGTCGAACAGTATTTATGATAAATTGGCTGAACAAAAGCTTACTCAATATTTTAAATCAACGGTATCCTTAAAGTCAAAAGAGCTTGCCTACGAGGATTTTCTGGAACTGGCGAAGGGTTAGGTTATTCTAAAATAGGTATATCGCCTATTTCAAAATTCTTAACCTCGTTCCTGAGATCGAGTGAAAATGAAATTTTCAATACGCGTTCGAGGATAAAGCTCTATATTTGTGAAGGATTGAAAGACAGGTAATTGATAAAAATGTGAAATCACTACCCCAGTGATTGCTAATTATTAAAAACATTTTCAATGTTATATTGTAGTATAAAAATAAAAATTAAAGCATAAATTATGTCATCATTAGTAGGTAAAAAAGCGCCGTCATTCAATGCGGCAGCGGTCGTAAATGGAGGTGAAATTGTTAAGGATTTTTCACTTGATCAATTTTTGGGAAAAAACCATGTGATATTCTTCTTTTACCCAAAAGATTTCACGTTCGTATGTCCCTCAGAATTACATGCCTTTCAAAATGCATTGAGTGAGTTTGAATCGCGTGGAGTTAAAGTTGTTGCGTGTTCAACCGATACGGAGGAATCACATTGGGGTTGGCTACAGGTTCCCAAAAATAAAGGAGGCATTCAAGGAGTTACTTATCCCATCGTTGCGGATACCTCAAAAACTATTTCAGAGGCATTTGGGGTTTTGGCAGGTGAATATGAATACGACATGGACGGTAATCTGACAGCTTCAGGACCAATGATTGCATTCAGAGGACTTTATTTAATAAACAAAGATGGAATCGTTATGCACCAGCTAGTGAACTTCTTTCCTTTAGGTAGAAATGTTGACGAAGCAATTCGTATGGTTGATGCACTCCAATATTTTGAAGAGAACGGAGAGGTTTGTCCCGCAAATTGGCAAAAAGGGGATGCAGCGATGAAACCGTCCTTTGATGGGGTTGCAGATTATTTGTCAAAGCACTAGGGATATTTAATACCATTACATAAGGGTTGCAAACGCAACCCTTTTTTTCGTTTTGTAAAAGTAGTTATCCTCTGTCATTTAAAAAGTTTACCTTTGCCCCATGTCAGATTTTTTATCAAAATTAGAAGCTATACATTTTCGATTTGTGGAGGTAGGAAAAATGATAACAGATCCTGACATTATTTCTAATATGGATCGTTTTGTTAAATTGAACAAAGAATACAGAGAATTAGAAGAACTTGATACCATTTATAAATCCTACAAAAATTTACTAGGTAATCTGCAATCAGCAAAGGATTTACTCGAAATTGAAATAGATCCAGAAATGCGTGAAATGGCCAAATCAGAAATTGATGAATTAGAATATCAAAGGCCTATCATGGAAGATGAAATCAAAATGATGCTGATTCCGAAAGATCCGGAAGATGATAAAAATGCAATTTTGGAATTACGTGCCGGAACAGGGGGTGATGAAGCCTGTATTTTTGTCGAGGATATATTCCGAATGTATACGATGTACTTCAAAGAGATGGGTTGGCAATACGATGTCTTGAATTCATCCGAGGGTACAGTGAAAGGGTTCAAAGAAATATCTATGGAAATTTCGGGATCTGGCATTTATGGCATGTTAAAATTTGAATCCGGAGTACACAGGGTGCAGCGTGTTCCTGAAACTGAGTCGCAAGGAAGAGTTCATACATCGGCTATTACGGTGGCAGTGCTCCCTGAAGCGGAGGAAATAGATTTTGAATTAGATATGAACGATGTTCGCAAAGATACCTTTCGCGCAAGTGGTGCAGGTGGACAGCACATCAATAAAACAGAATCAGCAATCCGTTTAACTCACATTCCGTCGGGATTAGTCGTGGAATGCCAAGATGGAAGATCTCAGCACAAGAATTTGGAGAAGGCAATTTCTGTATTGCGGTCACGGCTTTATCAACAAGAATTAGATCGTATTCACAACGCACGGGCAGCTCAAAGAAAAACCTTAGTTTCAACAGGAGATCGTTCTGCAAAAATCAGGACCTACAATTATCCACAAGGACGTATTACCGACCACAGAATCAATAAAACCATATATAATCTCGGATCATTCATGAACGGTGATGTTCAAGAAATGATTGATGCATTAAAAATGGCTGAAAATGCGGAAAAATTAAAAGGTCAATTGTAATGTCAAAGGAAGAATTAGTCACAAAAATACGTCAAAAACAATCATTTTTGTGCATTGGTCTAGATCCTGATGTGTCGAAAATACCAGAGCATTTACGCGGTGCAGCAGACCCAATTTTTGAGTTCAATAAAGCAATAATAGATGCTACTCATCCATATTGCATCGCTTATAAACCGAATACTGCCTTTTATGAATGTTTAGGGGCAGATGGCTGGAAATCTTTAGAGAAAACAATTAATTATATTCCAAAAGATTGCTTAATAATAGCAGACGCCAAACGAGGAGATATTGGAAATACCTCAATGCACTATGCGAAAACATTTTTTGAAACTTTGAGTTGCGATGCCGTGACAGTCGCTCCCTACATGGGTTCCGATTCGGTAAAACCTTTCTTGAATTTCCCAGGCAAGTGGGTCATTCTTTTAGCCCTCACATCAAATGAAGGCTCACGAGATTTTCAACAACTAAAGGGTGAGCATCGAAGATTATTCGAGGAGGTAATTGTAAAATCACAAGAATGGGGGACAACTGACAACCTAATGTATGTGATCGGAGCAACTAGATCAGAAGATATTGCATTCGCAAGAAAATTAGCTCCTGAACATTTCTTTCTCGTCCCTGGCGTTGGTGCACAGGGCGGTTCGTTGGATGAAGTGATTAGATTTGGGAGCAATGCGCATTGTGGTCTAATTGTGAATTCAGCACGGGCAATAATTTATGCCAGCCAGGGTCATGATTTTGCAGAAGCCGCAAAAAAAGAAGCGCTGCATATACAAGGACAAATGGCTCTGTATATACAGCGACATAATTGGTAACAATTTCTTTTATTTAGAGGCTAAATCGGCGTTTTCAAGGGTTGTGCTACTGTAAGCAGGACAAGATACCTTTCGGCTTCCACCGCATGAAACTAAAATAGATGTCACAAGAGATAACAAGAGTACTAAGGAGATTTTTGTTTTCATAATATTTGTTTTTGCTGTTCGTTTGATTAAAACGCAATTTTTTGCAACAGGTTACGATATTCTTGCTAAAAAATAAATTTATTCAGTGTAAATTCGTTTCTAACTAACATGTTCAGTTCTCGGTTTATCTTTGTATTATTTCTTTTCATTCAACTGATCAATTTTACTTTCGGCCAAAAAAATTCACTCAAAATTTTTATACAAGATTCAAGTAATAACTCTCAGTACACGATTAGAACGGAGGCTATCAAAAAACAATCCGCCCTGAATGCCTTTAGGAATAAAATGATTGCCAAAGGTTATCTTTTAACTTCGTTGTCTCAAATAGATTCAACAAGTTACCGCCTTGACCTCGGAAAACGTTTCTCTACTTTGGAAATTAAATCCCTTGATGGAAAGATTGCTTACAAACAACCAAAAGATTATCGACAATTTCTTAGCCAACGAATGAATGTACAAACCAATCGTGGATATCCCTTTTATGCCATCTATTTGGATTCGATCATCATTGGCGAGAACAGCATTAGTGCTCAGGTTAGAGAAACTCTTGGGCCTTTTGTTTCCTGGACTCAGTTACATGCACAGGCGGACTCCTCAATCAATGAACGCATGTTGGAAAATTTAACCGGCATTAAAGCAGGTGATTGCTATCAAGAATCAAAAATTATAAATCTCTCAAAGAGACTCAATCAATATAATTACCTCGAAGTTATAAAACCGACCGAAATTTTATTTACAAAAGAAGGTGCTGAGTTATTCTCCTACATCCGCTACAAAAAAATGAGTTCATTTCAAGGTGCAGTGGGTGTACAACCCAACCCCCTCACTCAGCGAGTTGGTCTCACAGGCGAATTACAACTTAAGTTACTGAATGTATTAAAACGGGCAGAGTTATTGGATATCCATTGGCGAAGTATTCAAATAGGAACCAGCAACTTAAGTGCCCGATGTGCGCTGCCTTTTTTATTCCAAAGTCCTTTTGGAATCGATGGTAAATTACAACTTTACAAGCGCGACTCTAGTTTTTTTGAATTCAAAGGCAATTTAGCCATACAATACACGTTACAAAATGGAACTTTACTCAAGGGTGTTTATCAACTTCTAAATTCGAACACCTTGGGAAACTCAATAAATCCTCTTTTTCCGAGTAATGCCCAAATTAAAACACACTTTTTTGGTGCGGAATTAATGGTCAAACGCATTGATATGCCCCTGAATCCCACAAAAGGATTTACGTGTAACATCAATTTTGCCGTTGGTAATAGATTTTCTGTATCACCAACAAATAAATTCAATTCAACAGTTTACAAATTAGGTGGTGATTTTGAAGTTTATCAGCATATATACAAACGAAATGTCCTAAAAATGGGTCTTCAAATGGAGCGATATTTTGCAGACAGTATGTACAGTAATGAAAGAGCACGGACAGGTGGACTCAACTCTATTCGCGGATTTAATGAGGAAGAAATATTTGCAAGCACCAAGCTAATTGGGACAATGGAATATCGCTTTTTGGTAGACCAATTATCGTATGCGTTTTTATTCATCGACCAAGGAATTATGCAAGACAAAACAAAAAGTGACGAATACATTTTACCAATGGGATTGGGAATTGGATTTGCATACGGAACGAAACTGGGCACATTTGCCCTGGTCGGAGCCTTAGGAAAATTCAATCAGGCAACTTTTGATTTCCGAGAGTCGAAAATCCATTTTGGCTATACCGCCTATTTTTAAGTTTGTATCTTTGTTTCAGATGGCTTGCAGTGTGCTATACTTATCTTACGATGGAATGACAGATGCTTTGGGGCAATCACAAGTTTTACCTTATCTCAAGAAGCTTAGTCATAAAGGATATAAGTTTCATCTGATTTCTTTCGAAAAAAAAGAAAAATTTCTCAGTTACGGTGCTACCATTCGAGCAATCTGCGAACAATCTGAAATACATTGGCACCCCTTAAGCTATACAAAGTCACCTCCTTTATTATCGACTTTATACGACATTCATCGAATGAAACGTTTGGCCTATCACTTACAGCATGAAAACAATTTTCAAATAGTTCACTGTAGAAGTTACCTCTCGGCACTCATAGGACTCAAAATGAAAAGTCAGTTCAAAATAAAATTTCTGTTTGATATGCGCGGTTTTTGGGCAGATGAACGCATAGAAGGACTTATTTGGAATATCCAAAACCCAATTTTCAAACTCGTTTATCGTTATTTCAAAAGAAAGGAACAAAAATTCTTTTGGGGAGCTGACCATGTGATTTCACTAACCTATGCTGGTAAAGAGGAGATTATTTCTTGGAAGGGTCTTGAACATTTGAAAGATAAAATTGAAGTAATTCCATGTTGCGCAGACTTAACGCTTTTTGATCCAACACAAGTGGATACTAAAAAAAGCGCTGGATACGCTGCAGAATTGGCGATATCACCAACAAATTTTGTTCTAGGTTATATCGGTTCGATTGGAACCTGGTATATGTTAGATGAAATGCTACTCTATTTTCGTCATCTTTTAAAACAAAAACCTAATTCAATTTTTCTTTTCGTTACCGGAGAAGCCCCGACCAAGATTTTATCAAAAGCCAAAGAATTAGGCGTCGAGCAGAATGCAATTCGTATTGTATCAGTTGTGCATTCTGAGGTAGCTGCTTGTATTTCCTTATTTAATGCTTCGATCTTTTTTATTAGGCCCACTTTTTCAAAAAAAGCGTCATCTCCCACCAAACAGGGCGAATTGATGGGCATGGGAATTCCGATTATATGCAACGCGAGGGTTGGTGATACTGCAAAAGTAATCAATGATTACCAAGCAGGCTGTGTGATCAATGGCTTTGAAACGCATGATTTTGAAGGTATTGACCCTGAATTTCCAAATTTCAATAAGGCAAATTGTCAAAATGGCGCAAAGGAGTTTTACAGCCTTGATCAAGGAGTAGCGCGTTACCAAACTGTTTATTCTAAACTTATTTCAGTCAGTGAGTAAATACGTCTTAATATTGGCTCCATATCCATTTAATGAGGCTCCATCTCAAAGGTTTCGTTTTGAGCAGTATCTGACATATTTGACGAATGAAGGAATTTCTTATGACTTCAAACCTTTTCTATCTCAAAAGGCTTGGAAATCCTTGTATGCCTCGGGAAAAACCCCTCGAAAAATAATGAATGTTTTCAAAAGCTTTTTGAAACGATGGCTTCTGATGTTTCAGTTAGGAAAATACGATTTTGTTTTTATTCATCGTGAAGCAGCGCATATTGGTCCACCTGTTTTTGAATGGATTATTGCAAAAATTTGGAGAAAAAAAATTATATATGATTTTGATGATGCCATTTGGCTAGCAAACTACAGTGAATCAAATGCTAAATTTCATCGCTTAAAAGCCTATTGGAAAGTAAACTACTGTATGAAATGGGCCTACAAAGTGAGTGCGGGAAATGATTACTTGGCAAAATATGCTACGCAATTCAATAAAAATGTTGAAATTATTCCGACCACTATCGATACCATCCATCATCATAATAAACTTACTGACTATGACCAAGAGCGAGTTGTAATCGGTTGGACAGGAACCCACACGACAATGCATTATCTTGACTTTCTAGTCCCAGTAATCAAAGAATTGGAGAAGACATACACCTTTGATTTTCTGATCATTTCCAACGAGGCGCCAACCTATCATCTCAACTCATTGAAGTTTTTGAAATGGAAAAAAGAAACTGAAATTCAAGATTTGTCGAAAATTTCCATTGGAGTCATGCCATTAGAAAACGATATTTGGGCAGAAGGCAAATGCGGATTTAAAGGTCTTCAGTACATGGCCTTAGGAATACCAGCACTCATGTCACCTGTCGGTGTGAACAACCAAATTATTGAACATACTCAAAATGGTTATTTACTTAAGACTGAAGAAGAATGGAAAGAACATCTCGCACTTCTTTTGCAAGATAAGACATTAAGAATGCAAATTGGAAAGTCCGGAAAACAAACCATTGATGAGAGGTATTCAGTATTGTCAAATCAAGAGAAATATTTAGCCCTGTTTTCATGAAAATAATCTTCGCCTCTCATAATCAAAACAAAGTGAAAGAAATTCAAAACTTACTTGGAAATGAAATACAATTGCTTTCTTTGACTGAACTTGGTCTTGAGGAAGATATTCCGGAGACAGCCAACACAATTGAAGGGAATTCACTATTGAAAGCAAAATACATCTGGGAGAAATACCAAATGACTTGTTTTGCGGACGACACCGGATTAGAGATTGAAGCTTTAAATGGTGAACCTGGAGTTTTCTCAGCTCGCTATGCCGGTGACAGAAAAAATGACGATGCAAACATTGATAAAGTTCTTTCTAAATTGTCAGGACATGAAAATAGAAATGCCCGCTTCAAGACCGTTATCACCCTAATTAATGAAGGTCAAGAATTTCAATTTACGGGGATTGTTAACGGAGAAATTGGATTAGAAAAAATTGGGCAAAATGGCTTTGGATATGATCCTATTTTCGTACCTGAGAAGCAAGGTAAAACATTTGCAGAAATGACTTTAAACGAGAAAAATTTATTTTCACATAGAGCGCGTGCTTTTCAACAGTTAGTTAATTTTATAACTGAATATAAAGTGATTAACTCATAAAGAATGTTCGAAGGAAAACGCATTTTAATACTTGAAGGGGGCGGTTTTAAAACAAGTTTCACTGCAGGTGTTTTGGATGCATTTACCATGTACGGTTATGATGATTACGATGTAATAGTAGCGGTTTCAGGAGGTTCGTTAGCGGGTTCTTATTTTTTGAGTAATCAATTTGGCTCTTATTTTAATTCCATGAAAGCCTTTTGTAAAGATCCTCGATTTGTTAGTTTTTCAAAAGCATTTTCAGAAGGCCTGATGAACCTAGACTTCTTTTATGAAATTACAGAGAAAGAATTTCCCTTTGAAAAGAATAAAGCTTTAGAGGCACTACTCAGTAAATCATTTTACATCGTGCTAACTCACACAGAAAGTGGAGACACGCATTACCTACAGCCAAATCTCGAAAATTGGGTTGATATGACAATTGCAGCAAGCACTGTACCTATGATTACAAAAGGAATGCATTTTGTTGACAATATACCATATTCAGATGGTGGAATTACTGACCCAATTCCAATTAAATGGGTCATGCAGCAAAAACCTAAACATGTACTTTTAATACGTACTACGCATCAACAATTCAAACCTTCGCTTGTAAAACCTGAATATTTGGTCGCCAAAATGATTCGGGCTAATGTTCAAATTAAAAAGAGTGTTGAGAATTTTCAATTGCGCATTAAAGAATCTGTAGATTACGCAGACAAATTAGCAAAGAAAGGGATTATCGAACAACTAGTACCAGACAAAGCATTGAACACGAATATTTTTACAAATTCTATTGAAAGTATTATTCTCGATTACCGTCATGGTATTGAAACAGGTATCAATTACCTTCATCAATCGAAAATAAATAAAAATTAATCAGAGAGTATTACAGATACCGCTTGCACATCCCCATTAATTGGAGGGTTTAGCTTGGAAATTTTTACCTGGTATGCCGCTGGATGTTCTATTTCCTTGTGAAATCTATTTAAAATTCGCTGCCCTACATGTTCCAATAATTTAGATCGAATCAGCATTTCCTCTTTTACAATTTTATGCACCTGAACGTAATCAACTGTTTGCGCTAGGTTATCAGTTAATGCCGCGTTCGTAAAATCAGTACTAATTTCTACGTCAACTAGGTAGTCGCTTCCAATTTTAGCTTCCTCTTCCAAGCATCCATGAAATGCATAAATCCTTATGCTAGAAACGAGAATTTTATGCATGAGTGAGGCTAATAATTCGTTTGAGCCCCTCCTCCATTCTGTCAAGAACTTCTTCTTTTCCGAGGAATGATGCTATATCAAACATCCCAGGACCTGCACCAACCCCAGTGATGGTAAGCCGAAACGGTAATAAAACCGCGCCTATTCCCAACTCCTTTTCAGCGAGGAAATTTTTAAAAGCACTTTCAATCGCGTCGGCGTCAAACTGGGAAAGATTCGTAACAACTTCCTTCCATTCTTGCATTATGGATGTTGTTTCCGGCTTCCATTTTTTCGCAATGGTTTCTTCGTCAAAACGCAATGGTTTCTCCACTAGATAAGAACCATCTATCAACATGTCAGCAACGAACGTAGCACGCTCTTTCATCAAGTCACAAACAACAGTTAGCTGTTCTTTCGAATATTTTCCTTCACACAATGTATTCAATGTATCTACCAACTCCGAATTTGACTGTTGACGTAAATATTGTTGTTGGAACCATTTGGTTTTATCTGGATCAAACTTAGCACCCGCTTTTGAAACTCTTTCCAAGGTAAAAACTTGAGTTAATTCATCTAAAGAGAATAATTCTTGCGCTGTGCCGGGGTTCCAACCAAGTAAAGCCAACATGTTTAAAAATGCCCCAGGAAAGTATCCCTTTTCACGATAACCGGAGTAGAGCTCGCCCTCCTCTGTAAACCAATCAGTGGGAAATACAGGAAAACCCAACCTATCGCCATCGCGTTTTGAAAGTTTTCCGTTACCGTCAGGTCTAAGTAAAAGTGGTAAGTGAGCAAATTCAGGAGTATCCCAACCGAACGCATCGTATAACATAACGTGCAAGGGTGCAGACGGCAACCATTCTTCCCCACGAATTACATGACTAATTTCCATGGTGTGATCATCGACGATATTTGCCAAATGATAGGTTGGCATACCATCGCTTTTGAATAAGACTTTATCGTCAAGATTATTTGTATTTACCACAACCCAACCACGAATCAAATCATGAAAACGAACATCGTGATTTCGTGGCATTTTCATTCGAATAACATACGGAACCTCTTCTTCTAATAAGCGTTCCACTTCAGAGGAAGGTAAGGTCAATGAATTCTTCATTGCGTTTCTTGTCACGGCATTGTATTGCCAATTGGGCATTCCCATTTTTTTTGCTTGCTCTCGCATTTCTTCCAATTCCTCTGCGGTATCGAATGCGTAATATGCCTTGTCATTTTTTACCAATTCTTCCGCATAAGGACGATACATCGCTTTGCGTTCAGATTGTATATAGGGACCATAATCGCCACCAATTCCTGGTCCTTCTGTCGGCATTATTCCACACCAATTTAGTGCATCCAGGATATAGTCTTGGGCGCCAGGAACAAATCTCGTTTGATCGGTATCTTCAATACGAATGATAAAGGTTCCATTATTTTTCTTCGCAAAAAGATAGTTATATAGTGCTGTTCGCACTCCCCCCATATGCAATGGTCCTGTTGGAGATGGTGCAAACCGCACGCGTACTGGCTTAGACATAGGTATACTTTACCGCAAAGATAAGGTAATTTTAAAATTAGCTCAAACAGCCAAAGGGCATTTGAAAAGTTTTATTAAACAACAGTTTTATTTGATAGTCCATATAAATCTCTTTGCACCAATTACATTTGTGATTTCCATTTTCAATACTTTCATATCCTAGGGCTGACAAATAATTGTATCATAACTAGGAGAGAATCCAGCCCAAATCCCAACGGCATTACCGACTAAATTAGATTTTACATTCAAAGGGGAAGCAAAAGGGCTACCTTGGTTTTCGATTTGTTCTCTTCGTGTTCTAAAAAACTCATAGACTTCATATTCCATCTTTGAAAAGCGGATAACAACTAGGTCACCTTCGCGAAAATACCTTCGATATTCTTCGAGATGTGTTGTGTCTTTTCTTTTCAGGGGATTACCGTATTTCAAAGTCCTAAAAGTCCCGTTCCAATATTTATCTCGAAGAAATCCCCCACCTGGTCTTTTATAACACTTATCAATTACTTCTCCATTGAATTGATGAATACGTTTGACCTCCAAATAATAGGCATCGTAATTAGCTATTGGATCTTGAAATCCTGTTTTTAGTTTTCCGTATGCTGAATTTGATGATTCCGGTTGCCAAAAAAGATTTGTCAAGGGAATAGAATTCAATAAGGTTGTTTCTGCATAACTATACGATCCCTTATGTGAAATCGTTAAGCGGTGTGTCTTACCTACTGTACCCTTGAAGGCAGGTTGTGTTGTCGTATAGGCAACAATTGGCAAAAGTGCCGCTTCTTCGGGTTCAATTTCTAAAATTTCAGAAACGTGAATAAGAGCTTCCATTTCGAGTTGATTCAATGGCACGGGGTTTAAAACAACAGAATCTCCATCTACCACCATGTATACTTGAGCATCAGAAATGAAAGACGATAGGTAATTACTAATGTCTGTTGGTGCGTAGATGTTTTGAGTTAATGAGAGCAGTACAACAGGAAACTCATCCGCGAATATTCTACCTTCGACCACTACTTTTTCTTTAAACTGTGGTATTTCAGGCTGCACTTCTTTCGAACAAGACGTCAGAAAGAAGATTCCAACAACAAATGACGAAAGAATTTTTACCATTCAAATGCCTCCTCCATAAGCCATTTTCCTTGTAATCTTAGGGTTTGTTCGATCACGTCACGAACACAACCGAAACCTCCCTTGCAGTGTGATTGATAATCCACCAACATTTTTACATCTGAACAAGCATCTTGAGGACAAGTGGAAACTCCAACTTTTTTTAATACTGGTATGTCCGGAATATCGTCTCCCATGTATAGAACTTCATCTGGTGTAAGATTGAATCTCAAAATTATATCTTCAAAACAGGTGAGTTTTCGTTTCACTGATAGGTGCACCTCATTTACTCCGAGATTTAAAAGGCGGTCTTTAACTTGTTGTGAATTCCCTCCTGTTATTATAAAGATCTTGTATCCGATTTTTGTGGCATATTGCACTGCGTAACCGTCTTTTGACTGAAGCGCTCGAATTACATCATCGTTAATCAAATAGACCTTTCCGTCGGTAAAAACACCATCCACGTCAAATATAAATGTGGTAACTGAATTCAACTTAATTTTATAATTTTTCATCCTTGGCTAATTTTATACTCGACGAAAGCATGTTGTAAAGTTTCAAGTCTGCTTCTAAAAGGTATTTTCGGTGTGTATTCATTGTAATCTCATCGTTTCTTTCCGCAGGACCCGTTTGCTGAGCAAATGGATCATTAATGTCAAATCTCTCAAATGTCGCGTTGATTAAAGCACTGTAAATAGCAGGATTGAGTTCGTATTCTTTGGCTAGATTAATGCCCTTCGCCAACAGATGATGTACAAAATTATTGAGAAAAACAGCAACTAGGTGCATCTTTTCTCTTTCAACTAGCGAAAGATGCTGCGTTTTCAACGATAATTTTTTCGTCCAGCACCTCACTTTCTCCATTGCAATTTCATCTCCATCGACAATGAAAGGAACACTCTCCAATGCAATATCCGAATTCGAGGCGAATGTTTGAAGGGGATATAAAATAGAACAATTTGGTCCATATATTCTGTAATCTGCCGTCGCAGCAGCTAGGGATATCCACCTTGCTTTAATTTTGGGAATGACTTCTTTAAGGGCATCATCAGATACGGCAACAATCGCCCAATCTACAGAAGAGTCATTAAAGTCATCTGATGTGTTAACAGAAAAACACAATTCAAAATCTTTGAGTTTTTTCACATTACGCCCTATAACCGTAATGTTCACTCCTTTATTTTTCAAAAAAAACTGGACAAAGGCCTGTGCTACCTTTCCCGTTCCAATAATGACTATGTTAGTCGGTAGCAGAGCCATTATTTACCGTGACAATGCTTGTATTTTTTTCCTGAACCGCAAGGACATGGATCATTGCGCCCCACTTTTGGTAGTGCGACAATTGGTTGTCTTTTTTCCTGTTGTGGGAAGGAATTATTAATCGCCTCCTGATAACCTTGTCTTCCAGAAAATTTAGGGGGCTCTGTGGAGGATGTATTGCTTACATTCGTATTCCCTTTCTCGTAGTTATTTTGTTTATCTTCCCTGTTGGTGCTTTGAATTTCCTGTTCTCTTGGTAAATCCATCATCATGAGAATTTCCACAGCATCTTGATTCAAACGATCTAGCATTGAACGGAATAAGTTATAAGATTCTAACTTGTAGATAACTAAAGGGTCTTTCTGCTCATAAGTGGCGTTATTTACCGCTGAGCGTAGGTCATCCATTTCGCGTAAATGCTCCTTCCATTCCTCGTCGATTTTGGAAAGAATGACATTCTTTTCAAAAGATTTTGAAATGGTTTTACCTTCTGAACTATATGCCTCCTCTAAATTCACTATCAACTGCATTTCGCGACGTCCATCAGTGAGCGGAAAAACAATATTTTTGTACTGATTGGACATCGTCTCGTAAACATGCTTAATTTGAGGTATTCCTTTCTGTGCGATTTTATTGCATTTACGATCGTACTGGTCGCGCATTTCTTGGTAGACTTTATCTGTTAAATCAAAAATTTCCATTGCTTTGAATTCGCTCTCACTTACCGGAGAATTTATCCCTAAAATTCGTATTAATTCCAATTCAAACTCCCCAAAACCCGAACCCTGGTGTTTTTGAACAAGAGTCTCACACATTTCATAAAACAT
>Ga0194117_10001727_pt1 | contig 24614 bp, 12 predicted proteins | sample TA2MahsurfametaG_FD_160579 | JGI IMG/M metagenome (GOLD analysis project Ga0194117, IMG submission 160579) | Freshwater microbial communities from Lake Tanganyika, Tanzania - TA2015009 Mahale N1 surface | ecosystem: Environmental > Aquatic > Freshwater > Lake | place: Tanzania: Lake Tanganyika...
GTAATTCAATCTGTTATTTCTTAAGATGAAATACTCAGAATCACTTGATTAATTTACCTTCTTTTTATAATTCCTGAGTCATATGTTCTAACTCTTTTTTCGTCTTGTAATCTTAATAACTGCTCTAAAGCCCCTGAATTTCTCTCATTATTGTCTTCTTTCTGATCACTACTCTGACATGCACTTCAACCTAACGACTAAAAGTCTTTGCATAACTTGTTTTAAAATAATCTCGAACCCAATTGATATTTTTACCTTTTGTACCTATAACCATTCTCTGTACATTTTCGTCTTCTACCATCACTCTAAACTGAGCAAAATCTGTTCCATCTGATTTTGAAGAGATGGATTAGCATTATATGATAATTGAATAAGGAACCTGATTATAGGTACGATGAAACAATCCTTACTTAAGCATTTATTCATAAATTTATAGCTAAGTACTGTCTGTTTTGGATTATTTTGGATGTTACCACTCACCAGCTTTGGCCATCCCTATCAAATATTTTTATATCTCAGGTACTCCGTAGCCTGTAATAGCTGACGTGTAGAATATTTTATCGAATTTACCATATTTTTATATTTAGGAAATGAGGCCTTGGAATTTTCTTTTATTTTATACTAAATCTATCTTGTTTAACACTAAGGCTTTCATAAAATTTTCATAATTTCTATGCTTTTACAAACGTTTTATCGATTACTGTAATAAGTCGTCAAACTTCTTTGAACTATCGATAATGAGTAAAGAAAAATCTATTTCACCTAATACACCCCATCCTTTTGAAGTATACCCTGTCTTATTGTAAGTTAATCCAGGAGTATCGAAGTATTTTAGCTGAACATTTTTAATACCTTCCTATGCTTCAACTTCAAACGATTTAACTGCATGTAAAACATCATCTGTAGTATTTCTTTTTGGAGATACTGCGCCAACTTTATGAGCCAATCTTGCCAAAAGTTGCGATTTTCCTGAATTTATAGGACCTATTAGGCCAACATTAAGTTTAAAGGCATTCTATGGACTATTCCATTAATTGTTGTAGACTGTTTTGATAATAGCATCATCGTTCCCCATCATCTTCATTTCTGGAATTTAATCTCGAGATGTCAAATATCTGACAGGTCTACCTCTATTTATCATCGGTGATGTATCTGTTAAATTCGTTGGGTATTGCTTTGGAAGTACGATTGAGTTTTTGCCTTTTTAATCTGACTTAATGTTAAAAAAATATTTTTTCTGAGAAGTCTGTGAAAAAGCGTAGGCTATTTTCTGGTATTATTTTAGTATTTTTTTGCAGGTTGAGTTATTTATAATCATGATTATTATTAATAGTAGTGGGAATGTTTCGATAGCAATAGAAGAAAATTCAGTTATCAAAGAGTACAGTTAAAAAATCATGATTTTAGCCCACTATCCTTTCTATCTTTCTATGTCGCCTTTTTTTATCTATTTTAATTAAGTTCACTTTTATTCTAAAAGTGAAGAGCTGCCTTCAACTTTAAAGCTGAAATTTGTGTATTATAAGGAGAAATATAAAGGACTTGAAGATCTATTTTTAATTTATTGTTTTCATTAAATAAGTTTTACTTTTTTGAACTTGACTTCTTCTTAAAGAAAAAAGAAAAGGGCATGTATCTTTATTAACCTTTGAATCTGAGTTCCGAATACTTATTTGTGTTCGCTAAGGAGAAATCCATAGTAGCCATAGTACTCATGATATTTAGAAGAATAGACTAATTGCCTTAATGTGTTCTATCAAAAGAATGTCTGCAGAAATTAGTAAGTTTAGAATCTTCTTCTGAAGCTTTGGCTCTGCAAAAGCTGCAAATCCTATGTTTTAATATTATTACGTTCCAAAGTATCTATGAAAAAACGGTCAAAAACGTATCGAAACGTTAATAGTAATTTTAGAATAGATGTTAAGTTTTTGTATTAAAAATAGGAACTTTAAGATTGGTACTTCCACTACAAAGACCCTAAATAAAATATGACATATTATTATTTTACTTTTAATTTAAATTTCAAAATAAACAAATCTGTTGTTCAAACTCAAACCTTTCCATTTTCCAAAGCAAATTTATATGATTGTTTCTACTAAAGTTTATCTGCGGAAATAGTAAATTTAAATATATAGCGAAAAGATCAGCCAAAAATAAAATTTGATTTTCCCCCTGGAGGATTCGATACCTTCAATCCTTTGCCTTTTTTGGATTAACCTGGTTGTTAAATTATCTTTTTCAGGCTTTGAAATTACTTCTCTTAACTTTTTTACTGCTACTGGACATCTGAGTTTGTATCTTCAATAAGTAGATATTTTTTGATCGGTTACTCTCTGAAGCCCCAGTCTAAGCTAAAACTGCTGATTCCTCCTGGTTGCTGAGCTATTTTGATACCACCATATTTTTTTTTATACTCTGACATTTTTTAAATTTATTATTATTGCTGAAAACGGTAAATTCTTAACACTTGTATCCAAGATAATCGAACATTTTTATACAAACTACGCAAATCTCTAAATAAAATATTGTCAGGCTTGGTATTTAATCAAAGTGATTAGGTCATTTTTAGAATAATAGGAATATCTATGTTAAGAAAGATCAGCTAACATTTTTGCGAACTACTCCAAGAGAAGTCATCGTGATTCCTGCATTGAGCATACTAACTAAATAGTTTGCATATTCATGTGCTCCTCTCTCCAATTCTTCTGCTTTTCTACGATCAAGTCGCTTATGATGGTTGATAGTCTCTCTTTTTAGAGTTTTAATCTAATTTTCCAAAATCTTTTTCTTTGCCTAATCATCATTTCTTTGTGCATCGGACCATTATTGGATTCTTTTGGCTTCCTCCTTATAGAAAGCAAATCGATCTTCTTTTAGATTTTCATTTTTGTCCACCTGGGTGTATTTCATTTTAAACTCAGAAACATAGTTTCTTGTTTTGTACTTGTTTGTTTTCAAAAATAACTAGACTATCGGGCTGTAACGTATTGGTAAAGTTTATCTTTTCTTCATTTTCTAGAATCCTTTACCAAAAGTAGGAATTTACTTAGGAGTATTCCCTTACTAACCCTATACCTTCTTAGGTTTTCGTGCTAAAATATTTCCTGTGCCTAAATCGAGTGTCCACTTTTCATAGTAATATTTTTTGTTGCTGATCTATACTCCCGTAAAAATTTTGCTAAAAGTAGTAAGTAATTTCTCTTTGAGCTTGTTATCAAATTTCGCTCTACTTTTAGGAAATGCATAAAAGAATGAGTAGAATACAGACTGGGCAAGTGTATTAAAATACTCTTTGAAAAAGCCATCATTTTCTTTCTTATTCTCGATTGATAAAAATAGACCTATGTAGTTTTTGGCTATTCTTTTTTAAAGTTCAGCCTCAGAGTACTCATACTTCCCTTAATGGAAAAATTTACAAATAGCAAACCAAAAACAATCTGAAACTAATGCTTTGTTTTCTTTAAGCTAAAGATACCTCGTCCATTTTTAGATTGTGTTAAGATTGCTATTATCTCTTTATAAGTTATACTTTACTTATGCTTTTCTAACTGCTTAAAATACGACGTTGACAATGAAGTTATGACGTTTGCAACAATACGACTAAATTCTACAGTTTTCGGAAGAGGCGTGCATTCTTAATCAGGAAGAAATTCCGTCGGAGGAAGTGAGTCTTCGACCATATAGACTTGAAATTTTTTAGAGATAAAAGGCATACTTATCGGATTTTGTATTTAAGTGATCATCAACTATGATTGTTGTCTACTTTAAACTAAAATGACTTTTAATTGGACTGTTCTGGCAGATAACTCATTGATAAACTGCTTATATAACTAATTGCTAATCTCTAAACCTATTTCTATATTCAATTAAGGTTTAATCAGTGTTTTGTACATTGTAAAGATACAATTTTTCTTCCAGACATATTCCATTCTTAATTTATAGAAAACTATTTCATTTTTTTTCAATTTCACTTATTTACAATTTGTAGATCGTAATTTATAGTTTAACTCATGGCTTTACGAGAGGAAGACATCTTTCAGGATGATGTAGAGCCTACCTGCTATGAATCAGTTTTGCAGTGCTGTGGAGAAAAAACAGGATGTTTGAGAGCATGGCTACCCTGCATATGCTGTTTTTGCCCTTATCCTTATAGAGAAGTTAAACAAGGCACTGTCGGCCTCAAATAAAGGTTCGGAAGATGGACTAAAACTTTAGATCCAGGATTGCATTACATCAACCCTTGCACCGAATCATTGAACAGTGTATCTTTGCTTACAACGTAATTTGAATGTAAGTTAGAGTGCTTGATCTTTAAAGACAAAAAATTTTAACAAAAGACAACATAACAGTTGATATTGACACTTGTGTTTACTATCGGATTGTTGAGCCAAAGACAGCATATTATAGAATTGCAGATATTGTCCTTTCAGTCGCAGAAGTTACATATGCCACTCTTAGAACGGTTTGTGGTGAAAATACTCTTCAAGATCTCCTGTAAAAAAGGCAAGAAATTGCAGATATAATTGAACAATATGTTTACGATAAGACTAACAAATGGGGTATTTTGTTAACTATTCAGGGATATATGTCTAAGAAATTTTCATAAAAGATATGATGATAGCTACCTAGCTACAAAGAGATCTGTCAATGACATCCAAAACTGAAAGATTATCTAAGGCCAAAATTATTTCAGCTGAAGCTGATGTTAAAAGTGCAAAGTTAATGCATCAAGCTGCAGACATCCTCAACTCAAAGGCAGCTATGCAAATTCGTTATCTATAAATTTTGCAAAGCATTGCTAAAGGAGGAGGAGGCAAAATTTTGTTTTTACCCTTGTCTAGCGAAGAATTTGATAGTAACAGTAGTTGATCTTTTTACATGTTACATGTATAAAAATTATGAAATTACAACCGAAGCAATAAGTTATACAAAAGTATAAGGATTTCTACTTCAAAGTTGTTCGATAAACTAAACCTACTCCTTTTATTCTCAACGTTTCTCTTACTTCCAATCCATTTCTCAAAGATAGATAAGCCTTTAAACTTCTTAAATTTCATTTGAACGAATACAATAAACGAATTCAGAAAGGAGAAGTCAAAGATCCTTATGAAATGCTTTCTTATCAAAAAATACATTCTATGTTATCAGATATTGCGTTAATGGAAACCAGAGATGATCAGATTATTGCGTTAGATGATATCTGTGAATGGTTTAAAGATCAAACTAGATTGTTACAACAACGTCAAGATCAAGGAGAGATAAGATATTAAATGAGCAAGTAATATAGAGATGCACTCAAAAATATACCAACCAAGGAGGTTATACAATAATAAAAAGAGCTGTAAATACCTTTTTACATCATTTAAAGGATTATGTAGCCTTATAGAAGACATTCCCGTACTCTTCATCCTTAATTGGATGCTCCTGATCGTAGACTTTTAGATTTTAAAGGCAAAACTATCAACATCCCTGCTTTTGCTGATTAAAAAGACTAAATTAAGCCTACAAGAGTATTATATCCTAGACCACCGAAATATGAGCCACCAAAATAATAGTAACCTTAAATAAAACCAGCAGATTAACAACTTCCCATAGAAGGTATTCCTGCTGAAGGGCAGCCAATTTAAGGTGCACCACAAGGATAGCAATAAGCAGCAGCTCCTTAACAACCTGGAATGGATTTGGGTATTGGATAGTAACCATAATAACCTGATGAAGATGAACCTCCGGAAGATGTACCAGATAAACTTAAACCTAAAAATCCAATTTATATTGACCCTGTAAGCACTGATAGATAGAAAAAGTACAAGGATGGGTATATGTTTTATGAAGGAAATGAATCAAAATAGTAAAGAAATATGGATCTGAGATATTTGAGGAAATACCAAAACGTTCTGCGTAAGCAAAGATAAGAAGCTCAGCAAATATAAACTGCACATTAATGGGCGAGGAAGAAATCTAAAATGACAAAAGATATACAAAGAAAGCTTTAATAGATTAAATTCAAACCAGAATTCAGTTTCAGCACATAGCCTATTGTCCCAGATGAAAGACTAGCTCCTCAAGATGAATTAAAGTTTGGATTAACAACTATCGTCAGGCAGAAAAATAGATTGAATTAAGTTGATCTTACTTTGCCTTAGTTACGCAATAATAAGACTCTTCAAGAGTTTTAATAAAAATCAATTCGAAAGGAAAGATTGAGCTCTTTAAAATCAAAATTTTCAAAAATTTTGAATTTGACTGAACATTAATCAAGAGAGTCAGCTCCCTCTCTATGCCAATTTACAGCGAGAAGAAGAGGACTTTCCGAGATCATAAGGAATCATAGTCAGTCAAAGTAGAGATTAAGCCAAATCTAAGAAGTAGCCAAGTTAAAGTAGAAACTTACCAAAGTGAAAGTCAATATCAACATTAAAGCCTTAGCTAAAGGATTGTGTCTGCCTTAAGATTAACACTTTTTCAGTGAGACAATAAGATAATTTCCAAATAAATAATTGCCCAGTAATCCAGATCTAATCGAGAATAAGAAGAAAAAGAAGAAAAAATGATTAATTAATAAAACTTATTTTATCGTTATATTCAAATGCTTATCTAAAAAGCCGATTAACATTTTCAGCTTTCCACCAATGCTTACAACACACAAATACCAGGTGAAAGTCTAGTTTCAATTTCAAAGCAGACATCTGCTACTCTTCGCTTGGTTGACTGCATCGTTCGAGAAAACAACTGCTTAAGTCAGCAGATCAAACATATCGAAAGTTAGATTTTGAAGGCAAGGCCGTTATCTTTAAATCTGCTAAAATAGAATGAAAATATGAGAAAAATGTATCATGAAAGAACTCAAGACATAAAGAAGATAATTTAAACAATTTCGATTAATAATGATGAGAACAAAACTGACTTTGAGCATCAATGCTTTCTGTTTAAATAACTAAACTGCTCAACACTTAAGAACATCAAATTATTAGATAAACAAAGAGGAATGGTCAATTAGAGATTAAATTAAATAAAGAGAAAATTCTAAGAATTATCACTCCTGAAAAATGAACTTTAAAATTAATCATTAACCAAACTAAAAGTCAGATTGGGCAAAGGTAAAAATTCTAACTCTGGCAGAACACTTGAAAGACAATATGAGATAGAGCAAGATAAACTCACGCAAACCTACAATTAAGTAAATTAATTAATTGTACAAAACCATACTATTAAAAGATAAATAGCTGTTCTTAGACGGAATGATTAACCCAACAGATAATCTTTATAGATTAATAGAGATTAATTTTAACACCGTCTCATATAAGCAAAGAAAAGTGTTGCAAATTACACATAATAGCTAAAAAATGATCAAATCGATTTTTAAAGGGCACATAATTAAAGAAATGAAAAAGAAGAAAGAGCTAAAAAAATTAATAAAGCTCTGATGGAGTAAGTTAAGAAATACTAAAGACTTCAAGCTTAATGGACTAATAGCAATTAAGAAAGAGAAAAGTGCAAATAAAAGATAAACTTATCTATGAAGAATAAACTCAAATTAGAATCTAAACTTGAAACAGTCAAAGATTAAAAACAGTAACTTTAGTATAAAATAAACCAAATCAAGCTCAGAATCCAGCATTCCTACATAGACCAAAATCAGAAAGACTAAGCTGCTGAAAAAATCAAAACTTAAACCATCAAGAAATTTAAGACTAATATATCAACTTCCCAGAATGACAGTAATGTTTAAAGTAAAAAGATATTGGCTTAGCTCAAAAAAGTTCAAAAATCTATAGAAATACTGAACCAAGATTATGAAACTCTGGAGGATGAAGTTCAATAGTATAAAAAGACAATAAGAGGATACCCTAACCCTATCGCTTAGATTGAAAGAATATAACTCATTTTTAGACTCAAAAGAGCAAGATGATTTGCATTAACATAAACTATATATAAACAATTTTAGTTTCACTTCAATTTTCTGTAAAGTTTGTTTTAGAAGAGTTGAAGTTCATGACTTATTTCTTCCATTTCAGATTTCCCTACAATTTTATTTACTTTCTATTTTGCCAAAAATAGTAGATGTCTATTTTCACCTCTTCCTAGCTCAAACTCACTCATTTTTATCTTTTTGCTTGCTTAGATCTACTTACTGTTGTTGTACACAAACTATTATCTTCTCTATCGGATGGAAGTCTTTAATAGCCCTAGACTACTCTAGCGTAAGCTGAAACGAGTATTTTTACTATCAGTAACAGATTTCTCGTTAGTTATCGATTTTGTGGTTTAATAGTTATTGAAAGTTTGTCTAAATCATCTTAAACTAACGTTTGAATAGATGGTATTGATTTATGTGGCTTAAACTAGGAATTTCTTAACTTAGATGATATAGGATCTTTGTATAAAACTGAAATGTTGGAGTAGTGTTTATGATTATCCATAAAAGTAGAAAAAGTTCCACGAGTGAGATTAAAATTCGTATTAATCAACTAAAATTTATTTTTAATCCTTTCAGAATTTTATCTTTCAAATTGTTTTGAAATATTGAATCCCTATGTTCAAAAAAAATATACTTATTTTACAACTGGATGTATCTTTATACTCGATGCAGCTTCAGCCATCTTTTTTTGTTATGGCTAATAGTAAACTGTATATCTATTGGTCATATGAGTCGGTGATTCTTAACTATGACCATAAACCATTGCAGGTTTGAACCTAATGCTTGTTTTTCTCTAAATAGCAGATTAATTTTTCACGGAGCCAAACATCTATTTCTTTAATTATATTTATTCATAGGACTTAATTGTACTTTGGACAAATATAAAATTGACTATCAAAGATGCAAAATTGTATAGAGTGGAAAAACAAACTAAGAAAAGACCTCTATCAACAAAATTTCAGAATTATGATTTCTAACCTCAGCAGATCTTCTAAGAAATAGTATAAAAAAGAATGTTCCCTTAATACTATATAGTAGCTAGTAAAGTATATTCATGAACATATCAAAAGAGGTCAAACCATAAAAATAAATGAGTGCATTCTTCCATCTTATGAAAGACATCCTCTACTTTCATTTTACATACCTATACTTTAACAAGTGCTCTTACCATCTGACATCTAATACATCTTTGGAGGATCCTTCGGTATAGGTAACATGAAATCAAAAAGCATGCTAAAATTTTTCATGGCTGAAAACTAACAAATAATAATGAGTGAAAATTGGAGTTGTTTGCTCTAAAAATACATTTGCCCTATGGACGTAATGTAAAGAATAGTATTATATGTAAATTTGCTAAAATATGGAACTTGTAAATTATAATCTTTTTCCTTGCTATATCCTCATCTTAGACAAAAAATAATGCTTCAATCAATAATGTCAATCGATAAATATTTTAATAAACCAAAATAAATACAACCTAAACTTTAGATACAAAAAAATAAACTAGCCTAGTACTTTTGCCCATATTGCAGCGTCTACAACTGCATAAAACATATACCTTGTTATCAGAAAACCAATAAATTAGGGTTTATATAACCTATCAAGGAAAGCTAGCGTTATAAGCAAACGAGTGATTACTCGATCGATTCAATGATACAATTGCTAATACAGATTAAAAATATGTATAAAAACAGAAATTACAAAGTAAAACACAAAACCAAGCCTTGCTCACTTGATTGCTATCGAAGTTTAAATTATCGTGATATTTAAACCTACTATCGATAGTTTTACATTTCGAAATAATTCTTTGACTCAGCCAAAATCAAAACTCTCAAAAATATCTTTGGCTACAATCCTTGCTCAATTTCTCAAGCTTTATAAAGTAATTGTAGCAAAGTTCTAATTTTTTTATTACTTTAAAGCCCGAATAATCTCAACAATTTGCATGGTGTCTCTTAGTCAGAAAGATTGAAGAAAAAACTAAAAAATGAAGTTGTTTTTCGTTCTTGTGGTTGTTCTTGTAAAGGAGAGTGCTCCACAATTGAATGTTAATGCTTTGCTAACAAAAAATAGTGTAGTAGCCAAACATGTAAGTGTGAACATGTTTTAGCTGGAATTTTCGGCTACTCTAAGGGATGTCTCAACTAGAACATCACTTTAGGGCGATATCCCCATTTAAGAGTGGGAATTTCAGATAGAGACAACAAATCTTTAGGATTGTTCACAATGAATGCAATTCGTTCATAATAGGTTGTGTTTTGGATTTCGGGCAAACTTCACATAGACAGATGCTTCAATGATTTGGAAGAATGGTTTTTGAATAGAAGCGGAGAAAAAGCATGTACTTTAATATATGATAACTGCAATGGAAAAACTTTAGGCGGAAAGTATAGATTCATATGTCATCGAAATGAAAAAGATGCCAATTTGAAAAAAGTGGCAAGATGGGTCAAAGGAGTAGAATACTCAATATTTCTCGCTGCTCGTAACCTGTAAGCACAATAAGAACTGTTTCTAGAATGCAAATGTTGTTTATTTCAATGAAAATATCTAATAATTTTTTTAACTATGTAAATAAAACTACTAATAATTTATCTAGAATAATATAAAAAATTTTCCTAGTTTACAGTTAACAAAAACACAAAAAGTATAATTAAAGTAGATTGGATGAATATAGGATAAAACTGCGAGGTAAGATAATCGAGTTGATATTTAGATATGTTAATTTGCCTTTATTATCTATTGTATTATGCTTACGAACAGGCTCTGCTACTTGTTCTCCAACCAAACTGTAACTCTCTACCAATAAAGAAATATAAAGTCGTTTTTCTCAGACATGGAGAAAGTTTATGGAACAAGGAAAATCGATTCACAGGATGGACTGACGTTAGATTATCCTCAGGAGGTACATAATATCTCAACAAGGAATCAAATAAGCGATCAAAGCTGGATAGACATTGCATCAAAATGGATATTAGTTCGATATAGCCTATACTTCCGTTCTTACTAGAGCCATTCAAACCTACAATTACGCAGCTGCCTAAATCGATTGTCACTACATCCCCGTCATCAAAGATTGGAGACTTAATGAGCGTCACTATGGAGCCCTTCAAGGTCTCAACAAACTTGAAACTGTAGAAAAACACGGAAAAGAGCAAGTCAAAATATGGAGAAGAAGCTACGACATTCCTCCCCCATAATTAGATTAAAACGATTAAAGACATCCAAAGAATGACAAAAGATACAAAAATATTGATCCCGCTTTGTTACCACGCACTGAAGTACTCATTCTGCCATTTAGAGTTTGAAAACCACCATTGACAGAGTGATTCCATATTGGAATAACACTATTGTCCCTACAATTAAATCTGGTAAGCGAGTATTAGTAGTAGCTCATGGTAATAGTTTAAGAGCAATTGTTAAAGTTCTAAGCAACATCTCATAAAGTGAAATCACTGAGTTAAATATCCCAACAGCTATTCCGCTGATCTACGAATTCGATGAGAATTTCAACGTTTTAAGGCATAACTACTTGGCAGATTAAGATGAATTGTAGGCACAGATCAACAAGGTCAAGCAGCAGACAGGTGGAGGAAATAAATGATCTTTTCACCTATCAAAATTAACCATTATTAAATAACGAAGTATTGTTGATAGTAAGATAAAAACAGTTTACAAAAATGAAATAACAGTGACTCATTGTACGTAATCTTCTTCCTCGATGACTCTGAGAAATCTTTAGCTGAACCAACAAAACTCATCCACAATTTTCTTATACTTTCTACGTAGGTAATCAAGCTATTTGACTTTCTCCTATCTTTGCTAAAGAGCCAAATTTGTCTTATATTTTTGGCTAGAACTGTGTTTAGTCTACTTTTTCTAGCGATTTATATGTAAATTATTGCGCCTTTATTTTGTTTTGTCCCCTACATTCTGAAAAAATTTGTTTGATGTTGATGCAACTTGTGAAAAATATGGTTGTCTATTTTAGGAGCTTATACTCAGCTGGTTGGTAACTCTCGATGGCTGATATTTTACTGGTACACAGTAATCAGGCTTAGGAGATAGCCCTGATTTTTAAAGCGAATAAAATTTTCTGTTTTTTTTTTTCTCTATTGATCTTTGTTTGCTCTTCTGACTATCATTTGTTTCTATTTTTGAAGATTTTTCTGAGTAGATGTTGGACATTGATATTTCCCGATGCTGTTCTAGTCTGTAAAAGGCAGCACTGAGCTACCTCTTCTGCTTTAGTTTTAGAATCCGAAACAATCTTTACAGCTTAAATTAGCATTTTATTCGAGTATTAGCTGAAATTTACCAATAATCAACGTTCTTTTTGCATTTGTGGTAAACTGCTTCTAGATTTTATTCCTCAAAGTTGAATTATAATTCATCTGATACACTCGCCATTTTTTTCTTCCATTCCGTAGTTTCATACTCTATTCTTTTTGAACTGACTTCAAGCTGGTCGTACCTGTAGTTCTGAATAGCCAGAAATGCATTCATTTTGACTTTGAAATAGTTGTTTTCAAGTGTATTCAGTAATTTTTGGAAGTTAAGATGGGATTTGAAATAAGTGGAGTTGAGTTGGGTAACTGTAAGTATTGTTTCGAGATAAGCTATTGTTTTTTCGATTTAGGGCTATCTTAGTGAACTCAGTGGTACAGTTAAGGAGATTACGTGATTTTAGATTTAAAAGGAGATACCTTCTTAATTGATTGTTTATTACGTTGACTCATTTAATATTTTTATTAAAAAACCACAGCTTTACTTTATTCAAACAAAAGTAGAAGTTTTTTCACAAATATTAATATGAATTTGTTTAAAGTTTAATCTTTTACAAAGATAATGTTATGTTAACCTGACTCTATTTAGTATTAAGAAGATGAAATCCTTTATCGAGAATTTCTAGAAGATGTCAAATATTCGATTTCAGAAAAAATAGCAGGTCTAATTAACGAGGCTTTTACTAAAATTGATAAAAACAATGAAGCCTCAGTCAGTTTCTAAACTATCCTGTTGGCCTATAACAATCACCAACATCCTCACGTTCTCACCAGAAGGAAATCTCCTCAGGAAGTCAAAGTGGAATTTTAACACTCTTTAAAAAGAAAAGTAGATATTAATGGCAAGATATCAAGATAGAACTTTGTTGACTACTACGCAGAACTTAATTTTTGTATACCCGCCTAACAAAAAACAGTAGTTATTAGTTTATTTAGTTTTTCTAATAATTGCTCACAAACACATGGAACCTCAAAAAACCTGATAACTATGTATCATAAGAACAACTGAAACGACTTTAGTAGATTCTTTTTGAAAAAATAAGAGAAAAAAGTGATGGTAAGACCAACTAATGGAAAACAGGCAAGAAAGCATTACTCTACTTTGACTTGGCTGATGTCAAGCTTATTGGTTTTGAAGAATTCAAAAAAGGACTTGATAAATTTGGCTGTACTTTCAAATAATTCGAATTGAAGGCTTTGTTCGAGAAATACTCAGAAGGTGGTTATTTGAATTACGAATAGTTTTCAAAAATAATTATGGAAAAAGATATAAGTGGAATGGTAAAGCAACCTAATCTGATGCAGACCAAGATGGGCACAAATCATTTCAAAGTCACTCATTGATCCTTATATATTTACAAATAACAATCTAGTTAAACTAATCAGCGGGCTGTCATGACCACATCATCGATCTTGAGGATCATTCTTACCACCTATGTTGATAGAGTTAGGGCACTTTGTGTTACAAGAGCTGGTTGGAGTACTCTCTCATCCTTCATATTAATAATATTTCCTTTCTTCACACTTATTCCGCTATGTTTCTCTCCTTTTGCATGTCTATTTCTTAGTTCAGTCACTACTGAGATTGGGTTCAAGCCTGCATTTTATGCAAGAGTATAGGGAATGATTTCAAGAGCTTCAGCATAAGCTCTGAAAATAATGGGTTCAAGCCCTTTAGCAGAAATAGTTGATTCTTGAAGTTTAGTTGCTATCTCTAATTCTGCTGATCCTCCACCAGTAATCAGGCCTCTACTTTTGACCAATGATCGAATGACACAAAGTGCATCATGAAGCGATCTCTCAGCTTCATCAATTAGCAAAGGATTTGAGCCTCTAACAAGTAAAGAGATGGTTTTTGATGATTTTAATCCAGTAATTTTAAATAATTTTGTATCATCAGCGAGTCTGGTTTGTTCACATAAGGCGGCAGTTCCGAATTTATCTGGTGACATGTGATCAATATGAGCGATAGGAACTGCATTTATAGATTTGCAGATAAAGTCTATCTCCTCTCTTTCAATATCTTGCACAACCATAATTCCTTTTTTGGCTAAGAAATGCAAAGATAATTCATTAGTGGCGTCTTTGAGAATACTTTTTTGAATGAGCAATACATTTGCTCCCGAAGCAACTATTTTCTTGACCATCTCCGCAATAATTTTTCTCTCTTCTTTCATGATTCGATCCATTGCTTGGTAATCTTTAACAATCACACTATTCTAGAGATCAGTTTTAGGAGTTGCAATCTGGAATTGAATAACTGCTATTTTTGCATTTTCAATTTTCGTTGGGCCACCGCTTGCACTGCTTGGTTTACATTTATCAAATACAATTCCTTCAACTAGTTATGTATCGTCGATTGTTCCTCCAAGTTTTTTAACAAGTTTTATGTCTTTCAAATCCACATTAACTGCTGTTTGTGGATCAATGATTTTCAGAACAGAGTCAACAGCCATTGGAGAAAGAAGCTCGGTGTTAGCTGAAACAACTTTTGAACTCAATGAAGTATTAACACATTCAATAAGTGTTTCTCTATTTGAAATATCAACAGGAATAGATAATTCATTCTTGATTACTTCTAAAGAAAAATCCAATGCTCTTTGGAATCCTGCATATCCAAAAATATACCTTCAGAAATGATATTTGGGTGGATACCTTTATCAAGAAGGGATTCAGCTGCTTTCAGCAAGGCACCAGCCAAAACAACAACTGAAGTAGTTCCGTCGCCAGCTTAAACATCTTGAGCCTTTGAAATTTCTACTAACTAAGTGAATCAATCACTACCATTTTTGCAGTGGGATGGACAACGTCAAGTTTTTGCAGAATAGTAGCTCCATCATTTGTTATAAGTGTTTCTCCTCGAGAGTCGCGGATCATTTTATCCATGCCTCTGGGTCCAAGACTGGTTCTGATGCAGTCAGCGACAGCTGTGTGTGATTATGTATACCTTTAGCCGCTTGTATGTTGGTGGAACGTACATCTTTAGTTTTTTAATTTTTGTTGTAGGCTGCTTGTTTTGCAACAGGTGCTGATGATGCTTACATGATAAAGTTAATTTAAAAATATTTAAATAGCAATCTGAAATGTTCGAAATTGTGAATTTAGAATCATTGATATATAATAAGAAAATTACATAAATTTTACTCCATGAAAAGGTATTCTAAGATATTAATTTATGTAAGATGAAAAGATCCCAAAAACATAAGCATTTTACTTATTTCTTAAACGCTTATAACCCTTTTTCGAAGGACATTTCTAAAAAATAGCTAGTGAAAGATAAACACTAGATTATAATATATACTGTTTTGTATCAATATTTTTATCATGCGAAAATCTGAAACTGGTTCTTTACTTCCCTATATAAAAACACAAAGAAGTTCTCTTAACAATAAACAGAGAATGAAAAGCGTATTCATTGAGAGAGTAAAACAGGAGGTGAGCCAAGAAACATCTTATTAGGTAATGGATTCATCTACAATCGGATAATAACAAAAGAAGTTAAAACAATTACTAAGATAATTCAATGACAAATCACAGATGATCTTAGCCGACTTCATTTCAGTTCCAGCGAAGTTAACCGATAATACAGTTGTTCCAAAAAAACCTGTCTAACATTAAATAAAAGTGAGATAAGAGGAAGGAAATATTTTGGCAAAAATGATGCAGCAATGCCAAACTTAGTTGAAACTGTTGTAAAGTAGATGTGAAAACTTGAAATATACAAATAGATAAGAAATGATAAGACAAATACACTTTACAAAAACAGAAATAGAGAAACTACGGACAGAAAACAAAGAAATGGGGAGAGAAGTTACTCTGAATGGGTTGAACATTTGTCGAGGAGATAGATATGACCTGGTGAAGGAATTATAATCTGAAAAACTTCAACTTTAAAATAAAAAATAGCAAAATAATACACAAAATACGGAGGTACTAAAGTAGATCTAATCAACTATCAAAAAAACAACAGAACTAGAAAAAGAAGCACTAAAATTATAAGCATAATACAGACAGGCAATTAGTGTACAACATTCACTTTTTACATTATAAAAAATGAAGGAACAAGCTAAATAAAAAAAGAAACTGATAGAGCAGTTGGGTACCAAGAATGAACAAGTAAACGGTGCAATCAAGCAGAAATATTTAACCAAATTAAGAGAACTTTAGGAAATTAATAACTCTAGTAAAAAGAATACTGAAGAACTCACATCCAAGTAGGAAGCTATTTTAAAATCAAGAAAGTAACTGATAATACTAGAGCATCAGCTTTCAGCACTTAAATCAGGAGTAACCACAATAAAATTGCTAGAGTCACAGAAGAAAAAAAATTGATCTTTATTTTTAGTACTTTTAAGGCTTTGTTATTTTTTCTTTACTAAGGCTTTAATTAAATCTATATTATATATTTTCGAAAGAATAAACATGGGCCAAAAATGCTGTTCATAAGCCCCGTTTCAAGCCGAACATCTCAATATGAGGCGTACAAGTAAAGGATCATCAAAAAAATAAGACAGCTTTATTAAATAACCTCAGCTTTCCTTCGCAGCTACAACCACTTAACGTAAACTTGGAGAAATTCAACTTAAAAAACCTTATGAATCTGGAAAGCCTTCTCCTCCAATCATAATTGATCAATAAGGATCAGTATATGTTGGAGAACTTAAAAATGGACTCCCACATGGGTTAGGAAAGCTGTATGTTGGGAATGGTTCGTATTTTAATGGAGTTTTCAAAGAAGGAGTGCCCAATGGCTAAGGAAGATTCATTACTAAAGATGGAATTTATTATTAAGGATAAGTCCTTGGAGGTTAAGCCAGTGGATTTGGTAAAGTCATCAATCATCTCAAAGGCTACTCTTATGAAGGTTACTGGTAATTAGATATGCCTCATGGACGTGGTCAATAAAAATGCGAAGGTCTGGCTTAATATTAAGGCACATATAACAAAGGTTAGAAAGAGGGAGCAGGTATTTATAAAAAATTGGGTTAATATGAATACGATGGTTAATTTCTGAAAGGTTAATTTAGTGGCAAAGGAAAAATGATGATGTAAAATGGATAAATGTATGAAGGAGAATGGAAAAATGGCCTATTTAATGGATCAGGTATCTACACGTGGCCTGATAAAAGTATTTTTACAGGACAGTTCAAAGATGGCTTCAAACATGGCTAGGGAATATATAAATCCAAAGATGGAAGAATATTTGAAGGGATATGGTAAAATGGTAAAAGGAATGGAAGAGGAAGGTTGATGAATGAAGGCAAGTTAATTGAAGGGATATGGCAAAACGATAAATTTGTAAAAAGAGTTTGAAAGACTATTTTTTATTACTTTTATGAACACAAATCACTATTTAATATCGTAAAGTATTTAGGATAGAATTATAAACAAAGCATATCAGACAAGCATCATCATTTTTTGTACTTCCTTGATTTCGCACAAACTCCAAGCGTGTCCCAACTCAGCTACAAACTCACCACCATAAGTCAAAGTAAACTCAAAAACTGATTACTCAACTCTATCTTCACTACCCTCTACAATTTTACCCTCAGGATCAACAAAACAATAGATCTGTATTATTTTTATGGTGAAGTCAAATTTAGGTAGGGAGTTTTAACCTACTCTAGCCTTTGTTAATTGAGCAGGATAGTTGAAAACAATTTATGTAATTTTAGGCTTCCATTTCTACATAAATAGATAACTACCTTAGTTCTGAGTACTTTAATATGGCCTGAAAAATACTCATAGCCTTGCTCCGAACTCATCTTTTATAAATCTGAAAGTTTTTAATTAAGGAAGGCATGATAAGCATTTTTAAAGATAACTGTAGACTATTACTCTAACTCATAAAGTGAGAAGTCTTTGATGTATCTTCTCATTAACTAAGTAGCTCTGGCCTCAGGACTGCCTTGAGCTATTTTACTATAAACAGTTGTCCCAGCATTTGCAAGAGCACCTTATCTAGTACTTGCATATTCCTTAAGGTTTTACTTGAAAATCTGATACTACTTGTATTGTTAACTCTCTGTTATTTTATTTTTGACTGCATCAGGGATTAAGCTGGATATTTTGAATCCTTATTTTTATTACTTAACTTCCTCAGCACCTGGCACAATGGCTCCTTTGAGATACTCGGGCATTTATGCTTGTATTTTTTCGAGTTCTTATTTGGTATAGTGTTTTTGTTGTTTGACAGTTTGATATTTTTACTTGACTTTATCCTCTTCTTGAGGGAAAGTTTGCTTCCATGCTGATTTAATAAAACCTATGAACTTGTTAGGATTTTATTCTTCTGAAAATCTGAACATTTGCTTTCTGAAAAGCATCGTTGCTATTCTTCTAAGTTTCATGTTGTTGTATTATTATCTTTATTATTGATTAAAAATTAATTGTTGCTATTAAAGTAAACTATACAATTTTATTTAGATTAAGTTGATCAAAATATGAAAAAGTGAGTTGTGTGCCTGTTTATTCTGGAACTCTGATACAATAATACATATAGTTTACCTTTAAAAATCTTGTTATTTTTTGAAACTTCAAAAAAGATTTCTTTCTGTTTTAATCCTATCCTTCAACTTCCTGGATTCTCTTGAAAAATGAAGTAAAACTAATATATAGTAAGATTGAAAAAAAGTACTAGTAAATATTTAAAAGTAATCATTAATGATATCTTGCACTTCCAAATACAACATTTTTTGACTCTGCTTAACAATTGACCTCTGTGTATTTCTTAAAGATTCAAGTTGATCACTGATTTTCTTATTTTTTAAATTCGCTTTAATTCTTACATTTACTTCAATTCATAATCAAATCTAAGTTAATTCGTTTTGTCAATTTCGCATATCTTTACATACATCTCCACAAAAAGGGTGAAAAGACAGAAAATATAAAATAGCACAAAATCTTTTACTTTACCATCTAACTAGGAATCCGATCCATTTGTGTATCGATGGTTCACAGACATATAATATGCATCAATCTAGAAGAAAGCAGCTGAGTCTGCTAGTAGAACAAGTTTATAAAGGATAACTTTCCATTTAGACCATTTTACAGTCAGCATCATCATGCGAAAATTACCAACAAAAACAAAATCTAAATTGGGAAAGCCATCAAAGTTATGATTTGATACCAGTACTCATTGTAAATAACTTACGAATCCAAAGGAACTGGCAATCTGAGCTAAAAAGATATTATCTAGTAATAGATAAAGATTGAATATTTTCCATTTAACTTGGCACATTTTGTATGTTGTGATCAGAGAAATAAATTGTAACTATTAAAATCGTAATAGACATATATCCTTTATTAAATGAATACAAGAGGAATATTCTGAAAAGATATGCAAAAGGTAAGCAGTAAGTTTAGAATATAGAGAAGTAGGTGTTGCTCTTGTCGAGAAGATATCTATTTATCAACAGAAGCCTTACTTTCTCTATCCGATTAATCTTTGCAAGATTTTTTGATGTGATCTGGCAATTTTTCGTCAGCTGGATTGCTTGATCTAATAACTAGTTCATGAGGAGTTTAAAGTTCGAGATTGGCTACTCTGTTACTGTAGTTGTTGGACTTAACATGTAGTTTTCTATTAGAAAAGATGTGATTCTTTATAGAAATATTCTGTATTGTCAGTAATTATCATCTTTTTTAATCTGTAAATTCAATGAAATTAAGATATATACTCTTTTTTCAAGGATTCATTAATTCCTATGCATATACATCTTGATTTTAAGAATGATAAAAATGAGATGGTAGGTATAATTTTGTCAAAGGATAAGAATAAGAAAAATATACTTACATATAAATATTATTTACTTACTTACGTGATTATTTTAAAATAATTTTCTAAAGATAACTCATTCATTTGGAAAACCTTCAATATTTTGTTTAATCTTACACCCCGAAGAAAAAACTAAAAAGATGAAGATTTTCAATATCTCATTCTGATTTACAATTACATCATATATTATTGTTTATGGAAAATAAGAAAACTAATTTTTAGAAGTAAAATCTCCTCAAAAAATGTAAATACTATCATAAAATATTAATTAATAGATACAAATAACATTTTGATCCTCTTCTACTCCCCAAACTCGCATTTGTAGGCTATCAATTAAAATCAAATACTTCCTGGCACAGTTTTATATGCAATTTGCTACTCTATAACAAGAATCTGATACAGAACTAAAATAGGTTCATTTCCATGATGAAAGAGATACTAATACAAAAGTATGAAATAATAGGGAAAAATCAAAGTCCTTCTTCTGATGAATTCAATTAAATCACTTCCAAATAGACTTTTTTCGATCTAAAATTTGAAAAAGATAGACAAACTTATAGCGAGCTTCTTACCAATCGGCTTAAAGATCTAAATTAGCTGATTTTTCATGTAGAAAAATATGAAAAAATACCGCAACTTGAAAAATAATGCCGTCATCTATTGGAAATGGAAATCAGTAAAATAGAAAAAACTGAAAACAATTCGGTCCCTAAGAAAAAATTGAATAAAAAGCAACATGATCCAGTACCTAAATTTTTTAATTTAGGGAGTCATAAGCAAGACTAAGCAAATAAAAGGAAGTAGATCATCAGGCAATTATATGAAAAATAGAAACATAAAAGAATAGTCACTTAGCCCTGCTAATCAATCACTGAAAATAACTTAGCATAGGAAGCTTTAAAGAGAAAAAATACTAAGAAAGCTACTTATCTATCTTATGAAAGATATAACATAGAGACAGTAAAGTAAGGTATGAGTAATACACTTAAAAGTAATACATCGAGAATAAGAGGGAAAATAAATCATTAAATAGATTTTGATAAAAATACTACAGAAAGGATCAAATCTAAACCTGGTAACAAATACAGATTCATACATACAAAAACCTAGGAATCTTAAACTGGTCAAAGCAATTATAAAAATTTTAAATTTGGAAAGTCGGGGAGGTTCAATTTTGATCTATCGAATAAAGAAGCATTGTCTAAATATCTTAATCAAAACAATACAAAATAAAAAAAGATGATTAGAAAAAGATAATAATAATAAGTAAAGATAAATAAGACACCATAATCCAAAAGTAGTACTAAGAAAGTTCGGTCATTATTTGCCAAATCATTGAAAGAGTCAAATGATGGATCAGAGTGTTCTTAAGAAGATATTTTCGAGTAAAGGAGAAAAAGGAAGAATAAAAAATAAGTTAAATTTAACTAAAATTTCGAATAAGTACAAAGAAAAGAATATATAAATAAAGCCTAAAATTTAAGAAGTAGAAACATCAAAAGAGATAGACTAAAAATTTCATGGACAGTCATTCCTATGTATGAGGAAATTTAATTTGAAAGGTAAAGAAGTAGATCTAATGAAAACAAATACTCGAAATATACTTAGAGAAAAATTACTAGAAGATAAGGCCTTTTCTAATAGATACACAAAAATTTAAAAAATTTATAAAGTCATAAAAGAACTGTAAAAAGTAAAAGAAATGGGATAAAGTTAAATCAAAAGACTAACAAGCACTTGGTGAGGCTGTTGAGAGAAACCAACATTTAAGAATTAATGATCTCAAATGAATTCTAAGATAAGCCTTCATTTATCAAAATTAAGGATAGATAATGGTAAAATTCTAATCAAATTAAAATTAAATAAAACGGAAGAAATCTTATAAATAAGAAAAATGAAATACTATTATAAGTAGATCATGAAGCAGCTTCCAAAGAAAAATATAAACTGAGAAATAGTTAGCAAAATTAATATGTAAAAAACTATGGCTATTAAGTCAATGCTCGTGATATGGAATGTCTAAAAGATTTCGTAAAGGTTAATCCATACAATCATAAGGAAATCGCTAATTTCTACGGCGGTGGGAAGATAGATCAAATACATTATGAACTCATAACAAATGAAGAAGGGCAATATTCTTTTAACAGATAATTCTTCTATCGGATCAAAAAAGTCAAAGAAGAGTCATATGAGTCTTATAAATTTCCAACTGTTGATCCTTCAGATTACCTGAGCATCTAAATTTCGAAGCGATTCATCAAGAATTCAGATGAAATAAAACAAAAATCAATAAACGATCTATCAATTTAATTATGATTTTAATACTTTAATATTATCTCAATTTGAATATACTTAAAGAAGAACTAATTTTTTTTATTTCATTGATTCTAATCAAACAGATCATATTTTCAAGTATTTAGCATGGAAGTCGAAATGCTCCTCAATGAAACTAGCTACATACCAGAAAGAGTGGTTATATCCTCCTCTCGATTTCCAGATGTGGTCATAGTTGGACTCGATTAATTGTTGACGGAAATTATTGGGAATCAACTTCTCATTAAATTGATCTTGAACTCCGAAATCAACGAATAAAGGAACCTTGTGAGCTTTACCATTTTTAACTAACTCAGTTGCATCATACTCTAGTCCTTAGACTTCAGGATTACTAAAGAAGAATTTAAACGCTTTGATTCCCCAACTTTCAGATTTTGTAGGATTTCCCATGGGTGCGAAAGCTGAGACTGATTTGTAGTTTCCTGTCTTAAATGCTGAAATGAGAGCTCCATGACCTCCCATACTGAAGCCTGTTATTGAAATGTTTTGTTTGCTCACTGGGAAATAAAGAGAGACGAGTTCAGGAAGTTCTTTTGTGATATAAGAGAACATTCTGAAATTCTTTTTGGCTGCTTATGAGGTAGCATCTACATAGTAGCTTGCTGATTATCCAAACTACCAATCACTGTCAATGTTTGGGATGCGTGTTTTCCTTGGACTAGTATCAGGGAAAATACAAGCAATACGATACTTTCTAGCATAAGCACCAAAACCTGATTTGAGGGCAAAATTTTAGTGAGTACTAGTTAATCCACCAAGACAGTAAAGACCAGGGAAGGCTTATCCTCTTGAATTCTTAATTTCATCTTCAGGAGTATAAATTCCAAAAGTCATCTCAGATTGCAATTCTTAACTCCAATGACTAACAGTTTGCAAAAGACCTCCAAAATATTTAACAGTCGAAACAATTCTAACTTTAGGGTTAGGAGTGCTGGGAACTGGAGGAGCTGAAATTTTGATAATCGCTCTTAAACATTATCCTTTGTGGAGGATTTCAATAGATTCATTTACCTTTTCAAGGCCGTCAAATTCATGAGTAACATAATCTTCAATGGGCCATTCACCTGTTAAAGCTTTGTTGACCAACTTCGGCACATCATCGTTACTCTTCCATCCTCCAAAAGCAGTACCAATCCATTTACGACCAGTAACCAGATTAACAGAGTGAGTCTGGATGAATTTCTAAGCTTCAGCAACTCCGATGACACAGCTACTTCCAAACCCCCTACTTGATGATTAAAGAGCTTCTCTCATAACAACTGTATTTCCAGTTGCATCAAAACTGTGAGTTACTCCCCACTTCTCATTTTCAAGAATGAAAGCTTTAGCACTCTTTTCTGGTGTTGGTTTAAAGCAAACATCAGCTCCAAACTTTTTAGCAGTTTAGAATTTTTTCTCATTTATATCAATAGCGTAAATTTTGGCAGCTCCTTTGATTTTGGCAGCTTGGATTACAGACAATCCGACAGCACCAAGTCCCCAAACAGCAACAGTTGATCCAGGTTGAACATCAGTTGTATTCATGGCAGCTCCCCATCCTGTACTCACTCCACATCCGATCATACACACTTGGTTTAGATTTGAGTGAGGATTGATTTTAGCGGCAGAGATTTCAGCAATAACGGAGTATTCACTAAAAGTGGAGCATCCCATAAAATGATAGATCATTTTACCTTCTTTTGTTCTGAATCTGCTTGTTCCATCAGGCATCAAACCACTATTTTGTGTATTTCTGATAGCAGGGCAAAGATTTGAGACTGGATGTTCACAAAATGTGCAGCTCTTCTTTTTACATTGAGGAGTATAGCAAGGAATAATGACATCCCCAACTTGAACTCTAGTAACTCCAGGGCCGACACTTTCAACAATCGCTGTAGCTTCGTGTCCCAGAATAATAGGCCAAAAGCACTCTCTATCTAATCCATCAAGCTCATAGATGTCCGTATGACAAAGAGCATTGGAGATAACCTTGATTCTGACTTCTCCAGCTTTGGGAGGATCAACCCAGATTTATTCGATAGTCAGAGGTTTTTTAGGTTCATAGGCAACTGCAGCTTTGCATAAAATTGGTTGTGGTTAATGCATTGAAAATATCTTAAAGTGTTGATTTTAAAGATACGAATACTAATACAAATTTATTAGTGGTCAATAGAAAGCAGACGGGAATAAAGAGAAATAGTGGTTTCTAGCATTTATGAAATAATTTTGAAATATACAATTTTTGTTTTTGATTGCAGAAAAGTGCGAATAATTACATATAAAATGACATATTTCAAATGATGTGAGAATATTTGATGGA
>Ga0194117_10001729_pt1 | contig 24607 bp, 18 predicted proteins | sample TA2MahsurfametaG_FD_160579 | JGI IMG/M metagenome (GOLD analysis project Ga0194117, IMG submission 160579) | Freshwater microbial communities from Lake Tanganyika, Tanzania - TA2015009 Mahale N1 surface | ecosystem: Environmental > Aquatic > Freshwater > Lake | place: Tanzania: Lake Tanganyika...
TTGCCGATTGCGTGAGGTGGGATCGGTTGACCAAGGCGTCGGAGGTTCGCCGCTGCCCTTGTCCATCCTGTCCTTGTTTTGACAGGATGACAGGATGGATCGGATGGGGTCAGGCTCTTCCGGCCACGTGCCGGTGACGGGGTACGGATTTTCGAGCCACCCCTAAGTTCGGTCTGGGTGATGGGTTGAGGTTGATACGACTGACGCTGGTTGTCCATCCCCGGCTCCGGTCAGGCCCGCCGAGCCGGGCCTTCCCTCCGCCAGGGATGGTCAACCAGGGTGATGGGTTGAGGTTGATACGAAGGACGCAGACCGAACTTAGGGGTGGCTCGAAAATCCGTACCCCGTCACTCCCGCTCTAACTCCTTAAGCCGCTTCGCCTCGTTGAGGTTCATGTGCCCGAACTGCTTTCGCCAACGGTGGTACGTCACGTCTGAGATGTTTTTCTCCCGACAGATGTCCACAATGCTCCTGCCCGCATCCACGTCCCGCAGGATGCGGACTTTCTCCTCCGTACTGTAGCGTTTTCCTTTCATGATCTGGGTCCTTTCTGTTGGACCCAGACCGAACCTTCAAGTGGCTCGAATTTCCGGGATCACGTCACACCGTCGACGCTTCGCCACGCGGGCCGACGCCCGCACCGCGATCTTTGATTACATCGAGTCCTTCTATAACCGCTCCCGCCGCCACTCGTCGCTCGGTTATCAAAGCCCACTCGACTACGAATCTTCCCTCAGCTAACCCACCATCAACACGCTCAACGCGTGTCCGAAATATCCGGGGAAGCACAGATTAAGAGCCTTAGGGGACAAAAAAGCCGCCCTTAGTGGCCCCATCGTCCAAAAGCTTCGTTCTTATCTCGGACCCGATGCGTTCGACAAAGCACTCAACGACGGCATCGCCCAGAGTACCGCTGCCACGACAACACGCACGATGACCGTCGGTGACCAAGGCAAAGCTTTCTACGACGCATTCGTGTCCGCGGAACTGGCCAAAAAGGCAGGAGACGATGCCGAGGCCGAAAACCTTTTCCGGTGGGGCGTGAGCAACGGACGGCAATTCCTAGCGAGCATCGAAAAAAATGTTTTGAGCGCCCGCGAGTCCGAGAAAGTTCCTTCAGCGGTGACTCTTATGACCAAGGGGCCGTCACACGATTTTGTTTTGGGACGGATGTACGAGTTTGCGGCGGCAGAAGCCACGAGAATGCTCCCCAAACGTGAGGGAGGGTACGGCATGTGGGAGGAAAAGGAGCGTGCCGCCGCCAAGATCCTACTCGCTGAGCGGCGTCCAGCGGCTTTCGGCGGCAAATAAGCTCACTGGCTACTTCCTACTACCCCGTACCCCAGCATGAGCGTCCACAAAGAGATCAACTTCGAGAACGATATCTGCGCCCACCTAGCGGCCAACGGATGGCTCTACGACGAGGGTGACGCGTCAAAGTATGACCGTGCCTTGGCGCTGTACCCCGATGACACGCTAGCGTGGGTTCAGGGCACTCAGGCGAAGGCGTGGGAAGCGTTGGTCAAGAACCACGGCAGCAATGCGGGACCAACCCTGATGGGGCGGATCCGTGACCAGATCAACCAACGCGGCACTCTCGACGTGCTGCGCAACGGCGTGGAGATGATCGGAGTCCGTGGCGGCATCAAACTCGCGGAGTTCAAACCCGCCTTGGCCATCAACGAGGACATCCTAGCGCGCTACAGTGCCACCGAGCGCGAGGTTGCGCTTGCCGAGCGGGCTCGATGCAACGGATGATCCGGGTCTATGGCCCCGTGCCTCCACCCCGCAGCCGCACTCGTTTCTGTCCTCTTGTTCTCCGCCGGCGTCCTGCTTTCCGCCGAGCCGGCCCGTGCGCCGATTGTCACCTTGTCGCCGTTCCAGGTTACCTCTGAAAAGGCCACCGGCTACCAAGCGGCCGACACCCTCGCCGGGTCGCGCTTGCGGACGAACCTCGCCGACGTACCCAATGCCATCTCGGTGTTCACGCCCGAACTCATCACCGACCTCAACGCCTTCGGCGAAGCCGACCTCATGCGCTACTCCGCCTCCGCCGTGCCGGAGCGGACCGACCAGACGGCCAACGCGCAGGGCATCTCGATCGACACCGGCGGGTTCCAGTTCCGGATCCGCGGCCAGCAGGCGTCGCGCGCGCGCAATTATTTCGGCACCGCGATCATCCCCGACACATTCAATGCCGAGCGCTTCGAGGAGGCCCGCGGCCCCAACGCCATTCTCTTCGGCCTTGGCGGCGCCGGCGGCATCCTCAACACGTCCACGAAGACCGCCCGCCCTGCCCGCACGTTCACCGCGATCGCGCTCACCGCGGACAATCACGAGCTCCTCCGTTTCCACGTCGACCACAATCAGCGCCTCACCCCGCGCCTCGCCTTCCGCTTCAACGGTCTCACGAGCCGCGCCCGCGGCTGGCAGCAGCACATGGAGTCGGGCAACGACCGCCTCGCCTTCGCCGCGACGTGGCGCCCGGTCGACCGGCTCACGGTGCGCGTCGACACCGAGTGGGGCCACGGCCGCAACACCCTCTCCCGCTTCTACGCGCCGTTCGACAACGTCTCGCTCTGGAAACTCAGCGGTGCCCCGCTCGTCGCATCCGGCACCGCACCGGCCGATGCGGCCCGCGGCATCGGCCGCCGCGGTGCGCTCACCCGCGTCACCTACGTCGCCAACGACAACGCGTGGCGTAATTTCTCCCAGACCGTCTTCAGCCAGCCCCTCGCCACGCGCAACAACTCCGTCATTCTTCCGGGCGATTGGGCGGCGTTCGACCGGGTGAACCCTTTTCCCGAGACGGCCAGCTTCGCTGGGCCCGGCGGCACGAGCGAATTCAAGCAGAAGAGCCTTGGCGCCTTCGTCGAACTCGAACCGGCCAGGAACCTCTTCCTCGAGTTCGGCGCGCTCAACGAGCTGCGCGATCACGATGTCTACGATACCACACACGATGTTTTCCGCGTGCTTGCCGAGCCGGGGCAGACCTTCCGCGACGGCGCCGCCAATCCCTACGCTGGTCTGTATTACACCGAGACGCGCTGGGTGCTCCGCCGCGCCCGCGACAGCGGCGAGCGCTTCCGCCTCACCGCCTCCTACACGCTCGACCTTGGGAAGTGGGGCCGCCACTCCTTCGCCGGTCTCGCCAGCCGCGACAACACCGGTAATCCCCGCCACGTCGGCTTTCTGGTCCTCGACGGTTCGCCGTTCAACCCGCAGCCGCAAAACACCGTCAACCAGGTTTGGACGCGCCGCTACATCACCAACGCGTCCGATTTGTCTCAGTTCGCCGCGCCGGATTTCCGCACGCTCCCGCGCACCCTCAGCGTGATGCTCGACCCCGGCGCCGCTCCGCGCACGTTTTCCACCACTTGGGCCTACAACGAACTCAACGACCAGTGGGGCCGGACGGACGGGCGACTCGCGAGCCTGCAGAGTTATTTTCTGCAGGATCGTCTCGTGACCACCGTGGGCTGGCGCTCCACCCAGCTTACCAGCTACGCGCGGCCCACCAACAACCCCAATACCCAGGTCGCCTCGCGCCCGGATTCGCTCGGGCCGCTGCGCTTCCTCGGAGCCGCGCCACCGGCCTCGCCCTACGACTTCGAGCGCCTCTCCTGGGGCGCCGTCGCCAAACCCCTGCCCTGGCTCTCGCTCTACGCCAACTATTCCGAAAACGCGCTGCCTCCCGGCACCACCGTCACGCTGATCCCCAACAGCTCGCCTCTCCCGCTCAACGCCGGCCAGGGCCGCGACTACGGCGTCCTGGTCTCGCTCTTCAGCGGCCGCGTTTTCGTGCGCGCCGGCCGGTTCACTAACGACTCGGTCGATCAGGCCGCGGCTTTCGGCGCCAACAACGTCTCCGAAAGGAACAACCGCATCATGGATGTGATGCTCGCAGCCGGTCTCATCGCGCCAGCCAACGCCGTGCGCTTTACCGGCGATGGCTTCGACCTCGCGGACCTTTCCACCCAGGGCCTCGAGCTCAACATCACGGCCAATCTCACGTCGTCGTGGCGGCTCCTGCTCAGCGGCTCCCGTTCTACTTCCGTCCAGACCAACATGCTCAAGCGCAGCCGTCCCGCCGCTGCACAGGTGCTGCCCCTCTGGCGCACGCCCGCGGCGCAGTCGCTTCAGACCGTGGCTGGCGTGACGGTCGCGCAGGAGATTCTCGACTATCAGAGCTGGCTCGCCTCGACCACAGCGGTCGAGAACAAGGGCACGATCGGCCACCGCGAGCTCGAGCTGCGCGGCTTCACACGCTATGAAATCCGCGAGGGGCGCGCCCGCGGCCTCTTCTTCGGCGGTGGCCTCAGTTACGGCTCGGCCCCCGTGATCGGCCGCAGCGTCGCGGGCGAGTTGTTTCGCGCCCAAGTCCGCCGCGAAGCCGACGCCCTCCTCGGCTACCGCACGCGCCTCCCGCGCTGGCTCGGCGGCGTCCAGTCCGACTTCCAGCTCAACGCGAAGAATCTTCTCCAATCCAGTCCCTACACGCTCGTGCGCCGCGACCCGGACGGACAGCTCTTCCGCGCCGCCCTCAACCCGCCCACGACCTACACGCTCAGCGCACGGCTGGCGTTCTGAGCGCGGCCATACGCCCCGCCGCGCCGCCCGGCATCCTGCGCCGGCCGGAGGTCGACCGAACCACCGCAGGGCTATCAATCCGGTTTCACCCGCCGGGCCGGCGGCCTGATCCCGGTCTCATTCGCGGGCTGGCGGCTCGCGGAGGACCTCCAGCGCTTCGTCGCCGAATCGTGACGCCGCCGCCATGAACCCGCCACCGACGGCTGCGAATTTGGTTCCTCCACCCAAACCACTCCACCCCCGCACCCCCATGCCGCCGCCGACCCGTTCGCGCCGGCGCTGGCTGTTTCTGCGCGGCTGGCTGCGCGCGGCCGCGCTCACCCACGCGCAAACCATCGGCTCGATCTTCGGCAACGTGTCCGACGCCAACACCGGCGCGCTCCTCGCCGGCGCCAAGGTCACCGTCACCGGCAGCGCGCTCGAGGCCTACACCGCCGCGGACGGTGCGTTCACGCTCACGCCTGTGCCGGCGGGGACGCACGAGGTCGTCGTGGGCTATCTCGGCTCAGAGAACAATCGCGAGAGCGTAACGCTCGCCGCGGGGGCGCGGGCCGTTTGCAACGTCACGCTCGGCGGCGAGGTCGTGCTCACGGCTGCCTTCACCGCCGAGGGGGCCGCCGGCGCGCAGGCCAGGGCCATGAATTTCAAGCGCGCTGCGGGAAAGCCTGCGGCGGAGAGGACCCGCCTCGCCGTCGCGAGGACCGCGCCCAGCTCAGGCCTTCCTCAGCAGGAACGCGCCGCCGCCGTCGTGGCCCGCCACCCAGGGCTGGCTCACCACGGAACGCTCTAGGCTGAACGGCCCGCCCGCCTTCCCGGCGAGGAAGGCGCGCACGACGTGCTCGTTCTCCTCCACGTCGATGCTGCAGGTCGAATACACGAGGCGCCCGCCCGGGCGGACCAGCCGCGCCGCCGCGTGCAGGAGCGACAACTGTTGTGCCGGATGCTTGCGGAAATCCCCCGGCTGCAGGCGCCGCTTCACGTCCACCCGGTGCCGCATCACACCCGTGTTGGAACAGGGTACATCCAGCAGCACTCCAGCATAGGCCTCGGGCAATCGATGCTCCCGCAGCACCATTCCCGGCTGGCCCAACAGGTCCGCCTGCACCAAAGCGACATCCACGCTGCGGGTCCGGGACAGGTTCTCCTTCAAGCGCTCCAGCCGCGTCCCAGGCTGATCCACGGCTACCAGGCGGCCGGCGCCCATCTGGTCGGCGATCAACAGGCTCTTGCCCCCGGGGGCGGCGCAAAGGTCGAGCAAGGTCTCGCCCGCTTGCGGGGCCAGGAGTTCCACCGGCAGGCGGGTGGACGGATCCTGCAGGTACATCTGGCCCGCCGCCAGCAGCGGCTCCACGTCCCCCCAATGGCCGGCCGGTACGCGCAGGAAACCTGGCCACGCCGTCGGCTGGAGGAACTCCGGCGGATCAGCTGGCCCCCGCCAGCGGCCGTGCACCGGCGCCGGGGTTTGGTTCCATTCCAATAGCGCCCGCGTTGCCGCCGGGCCGAATTGAGCCAGCCAGGCTCGCACCAGCCAGACCGGATGCGAGAAATACTCGGCCAATGCCGCCGCGTCCGCCTCTGCCGGCGGCGCGGGCTGCGCCAGGGGCGCCGCGAGGCGCCGGGCGACCGCATTCACCATCCGGGCCTCGGCCGGGCTGGCGAGGGTCTTTGTGCGCTCCACCGCATGGTGCACGATCCGCGGCACCCGCCCCGGGTCCGCCTCCGCCGCGGCCGGCGCCTCCAGCAGTTCCAAACCCGCCATTAGCAGCACCGCGCGCACCTCATGCCGCGGGGCGTGCGTGACCAACCGCGCCAGCGCCGCCTCCAAGCGCCCGTGGTGCCGCACCACCCCCAGCACTCGGTGCTGGCACTGCGCTCGCGCCGGGCCCGTCAGCGCCCGGGGCAAGGTCTCCAGCAGCAGGTCAAGGCGCTCCCCGCGGGCAATCCAGCGGGTGAGTAGCAGCGCGGCGGAGTTCCAGGCGTCGGGCGGCAGAGCAGATTGGGTCGGCATTAGGGCGTCTTCCCAGAATGCCCGGGGTGACACTCGGTTTGACAAGGCGGAGAAAGGTCCGCTCAAATCTCCAGTTCAGGTCCTCAGTCACGCAACCATGAATTCCGAAGCCGTTTCCGCGCTCCTCGCCAAAATGCCGGCCCTCAAGCCGGCCAAATCGAAACTCGAGGCGATGGTGCCGGGTGCTTACGTGGTCCACCGTAGTTGGGGTTTCGGCCAGATCCGCTCCTACGACGAGTCCGCCCAGCGGCTGACGATCGACTTCAAGGGCAAGGCCGGACACGCGATGGATCCCGCCTTCTGTGTCTCCACGATGGAGGTGCTCCACTCCCGCCACCTCTTGGTCCGCCGCGAGACCGAGCCCGCTCGTATCAATGAGCTGATCGCCGACCAGCCCGCACAACTGGTGTTCGAAGCCCTTCAAGCCTACCCGAATCAGGCCGCCACCGCCATCGAGCTTGAGATCGTGCTTGCCCAGGTCGTCGGCGAGGAGAAGTTCAAGAAGTGGTGGGCTGCCGCCCGCAAGCAGATCGCCCAGGACCCCCGCCTCTCCGTTCCCGTTAAGAAGACCGAGTGCTACGTCGTGCGCGAGACGCCCGTCTCGGCTGAGGAAGGCATCCGCGAGCAGTTCACCAGCACCCGCTCCGCCCGCCGCCGCATCGCCCTCGCCGAGGAACTGATGGCCGCCGTCGACGGCAATGCCAGCCTCGGTGACCTCGGGGCCATTCTGGACGGCCTCGCCGAGTCCGTCCGCGATTCCAACCAGCTTGATGCGGCGGAACGACTTTACGGGGCCGCCGTCCGCGACGACCTCGCCAAACTGCTCGGCCGCACCGAGGCCTTGGAGCCGGCCCAGGCCACTCTAATCGCCAACATCCGTGACCTCCCCGGCGTCGCCGAGAAGATCCCGGTCCACTTCCAGGCCCGCCTCCTGCGGCTGATCCGCGACACGCACCCGATCGAAGTGCGCGACGTGCTCTTCCAGCTGCTCAAGACTTCCCAAGGCAAGTTCACCACGGAGTGCATTAACTTCTTGATCGAGGAAGGGCACGCCGACCACCTCGCCGAGACTCTCCGTCGCTGGCAGACCGAGCAGAACCTCCGCGCCCCGGTGCTCCTCTGGATCGTCAAGAACCGCGACTCAAAGAAGTTCGCCAAGCTTCTTCATGACTTGATCACCCCGCGGCTGCTCAGCGCTATATTCTTCGCCATCGATTACGAGGCCCTCCAGGCTGCCAGCGCCCGCCGGATTCCGCTCGCGGACATCCTCTCCGAGGACCCCGATTTGATTCCGGACCTGCTTGCCACCGCCGACCCGGAGACCGCCCGCGACCTCGCGAACACTCTGATGCTCAACCAGGGCTTCGAGGAACTCACCAAGAAGTCGCTTCTCGCCCGCTTCATTAAGATCTTTCCCAAGATCCAGTCGCTTGTCGCTGCCGACGCCGAGGGTAAGGATGAGCAGTTGATCGTGTCCCGCGCCAGCTACGACCGGAAGCGCGAGGAGTACGATCAAATCGTGGCCAAGAAGATCCCCGATAACTCCAAGGCGATCGCCGCCGCCCGCGAGCACGGTGACCTCCGCGAGAATTCCGAGTTCAAGATGGCCAAGCAGGACCAGTCCGTGCTGATGGCCCAGAAGGGCCAGTTCGAGCGCGACCTCGCCCGCGCCCGCGTGACCGACTTCAAGGACGCCACGACCGACCAGGCCAGCATCGGTACGGTGGTCGCAGTGCGGAAGGTGGCCGATGGCTCGACCGCCACGTTCACCATTCTCGGCGCCTGGGACGGCGACCCCGACCGGCACATCATTTCCTACAAGACGGCCTTCGGCGCCGCCCTGCTCGGCCGCAAGCTGGGAGAGGTGGTCAAGGTCAAGACGGCGGGCGTGGACGAGGAGTTCACGGTCGTCGGGATCACCCGCTACGTCGCCTGAGCAGGAGCTAAGGTCTCCACCCAGCTTGGGATTTAATTTTCCCGGGCCGCGCGCGCCGTGCTGTGGCGCCGAGTGGCCTCAAGGAGCGCCGGGAGGTTCGGCAGGGGCCGCACCTCCGCGAGTAACTGGTACGCGAACCACCCCGGCGCTAACCGGATGAGGGCCCGTTGTACTGCCAGCAAGCGCCGGCTCCACGCGGGATCTGCCACCGCTAGCGGGATCGGGGCCGGCACGCCCGTGATCCGCTCGACCTGGAATCCACCCTCGCGCAGCAGGCGCTGCAGGGAAGCCACGGTGAACAGCCGCCGGTGGCGCACATCGAGGATGCCCCGGCGCGTGGGGTTGAAGTGCCCCGCCAGCAGCATTAGCCGCGGCACCACGAAGCCGAGGTTCCCCGTGGATAGCACCACTTTCAGGCCTGGCCCCGCGGCCGCCCGCAGCGCCGCCGCGTACGCCTCGGGATCCGCCCGCCGCGAGAGTTCATCGAGCAGCAGCACCACGTTGATGCCCCGCAGGTCGTCCGGCGGTAACTCGCCCCCTGCCTCCGGTCCGCGCACTTCGTCGTAGGCCCCCGCCCGCTCCGGCGGCACGGCCCAGCCGAGCACGCGGCAACCGCGCGCCCGCAGCGGTCCGCACAGCTCCGCCCCCGCGCCCCCGAGGTCCAAAACCACCGTGCCCGCCGGCACCGCCGCCAGGGCGGCCGTGAGCACGGAGGGGAAACTCAGCCGTCCCGGGGCCGCCGGGGTCCCCGCCGGCGGCAGCACGTCGAAGTTCCGCCGGTACAGCAGCCCCCAGTCCTGCAGGCGCGCGACCAGCGTCGTGCGCAGAGTGTCCCAAGCGTAACGCACTCCGTTCACGCGACAGATCTCGTCCCCGTAGCGGGTGGGGAAGGGGACCTCCGCGATCCGTGCCCCGGTGCGCAGGGCCTGCACGATGAACTCGGGATCGAAGTGAAAGACGTTCGCGTTCAGCTCGAATGGAATCCGGCGCAGCAGGTCCGCGCGGAATGCCTTGCAGCCGGTGTGGTACTCGCTCAGCCGCACGCCGAGAATCCGGTTCTGGCTAGCGGTCAGCAGCCGGTTGCCGAGGCGCTTGTACAGGGGCATCCCGCCCCGCCGCGCGCCGCCCGGGGTAAGCATCCGCGATCCCAGCACGAAGTCCGCCTCACCGCGCCGCAGGGGGGCCAGCACATCCGGCAGGCTCTCCGGCGCGTATTGGCCGTCCCCGTGCAGGAGCGCCACGAGGTCGTGTCCCTGCTCCAAGGCGTACCGGTAGCCCAGCTTCTGGTTGCCGCCGTAGCCCTGGTTCACCGGGTTCACCAGCACGGTCAGGCGATGCGGGCAGCCGCCCTCGTCCCGCAGTCGCTCCGCCACCTTGAAGGTGCCGTCAGCCGAGCAGTCGTCGATCACCAGCACCTCCACGTCCACGCCCGCGAACGCCGGCAGCCGCCGCAACACGCCGGGGATCGTCGTCTCCGCCTGATACGCGACAACCAGGATGAGCAGGCGCGGGGCGCGCGCCGGTCCAGGGAGGGTCGCGTTCATCCCCGTCAGGCGGCGCCCTTGGGCAAACTCATTCGCGGAACCCCTCCGCCCGCTCCACGATGAACTTTGGGCGCGCCCGCACCTCCTCGTAGATGCGGCCGATGTACTCGCCCAAAATCCCGACGCTGATCAGCTGGATGCCCCCGAGGAACGAGATGAGGATCACCAATGTCGGATTACCCCACGCGATGGGCCAGCCCATCAGCTTGTAGAGCAGGTAGATCCCCATCAGCAAAAACGCCCCGGCCGAGACGAGGAAGCCCAGCCAGGTGCTGAGGCTAAGCGCGTAGGCGGAGAAGCAGAAAATGCCGTTAAAGCCGATGCGCATGGACCCGAGGAAGCGGTTGTAATTGGTCTCCCCGGCGAAGCGCGCCGGACGGTCGAACGGGATCAGCGCCTGCCGGAACCCCACCACGGCCACCATCCCGCGCAGGAACCCGTGGGTTTCCTTCAGGCGCGTTACCTCCGTCGCGACCCGTCGGGAGATTAATCGGAAATCCCCCGTGTTGGGCGGGATGCGCACGTCCGCGATCTTGTTGATCACCTTGTAGCCGGTCGCCGCCACGAGGCGCTTTACCCACGGCTCGCCCGTCCGCTGGCGCCGCTGCGGTAGCACGACGTCGAACCCCTCCCGCCACTTGGCCACCATTTCGCCCAGCAGCTCCGGCGGATCCTGCAGGTCCACGTCCATCACCACCACCGCCTCGCCCGCCGAATACTGCAGGCCCGCCAGGGTCGCCATCGGCTGGCCGAAGCGCCGCGAGAACCGCAGCAGCTTCACCCGCGGATCCTCCGCCCGCGCCGCCAAAATGACCTCCTCGGTGCGGTCGGGCGAGGGATCGAGCGCAAAGATCAACTCGTAGTCCTCTGTGATGGCGCCCAGAATCGGCCGCACACGGCGCAGGAACTCCGGAACATTCTTTTCTTCCCGATACACTGGGACAACGAGGCTGAGGAGCATTGCAGGTAAGGGTTACCAGCGTAGCCCGAAGGCGAGGAGCCGCGCCGTCAAGGCCCCGTGCCACCGGGCGCGCCGGGCGTGATGCTCCAGCTGCGCCGCATCGTCCGACCGTTCCCCGTGGAAACGGATCCGGATGCGCCGCATCTCCTCCGCCCCGGTGCTGTGGATCGCGGTTGCGGTCTTCTGCTCGGCGTGCACGCGGAACGCACCGAGAAAGTACGGCACGCGCCGGATCACACAGCCCGCCTGCTGGAAGCGCGCCAACAGATCCCAGTCGAGGGCGAATTGGAAGGTCGGGTCGATCCCGCCCACGCGGTCCCACGCCCGCTTTCGCCAGAACACGGTTTCCTGCGGCACGTAGTCGACCCACTCCAGGGTCGCCGGATCGTGCCGCGGCAACACCCAGCGCCCGATCTCTCGGTCGTCCTCGTCGATCAAAATCCGGTGCCCGTAGATCACATCCACCTCCGGATGCCGCGCGAAGTAGCCCGCGGCGAAGGCCAGTGAACCCGGCGCGAGCAGGTCGTCCGAGTTGAGCCACGCCATCACGTCGTCGGGCGCGAGCTCCCCGGTGACGTGCCCGAATCCCCGGCGGATCGCGTCCGCCTGACCCCGGTCGGGCATGGATTCCCAATGGCGTAACCGCGTGGCGTGGCGGGCGATAAGCGCCGCGCTGCTGTCGCGCGAACCACCGTCCTGCACCACGTACCGCAGGCCGGGGAAATTCTGGTCGAGCACGCTGGCGAGCGTCCGGCCTAAAAACCGCTCCTGCCCGTAGCTGGGGGTCACGACCGCGACGCTCAGGCCGCCCGCCGCTGGCGACCGGTGGCGCGCCAAAGCGCGGTCCCAGCGTAGCGGCCGCGGCTGGTGCTGGCGCAGCACGCCGAGTTCCCCTGGTTGCCCCTCCACGAGCCGCACGTACAGGCAGGCCTGGAGCGGCCGCAGCCAGCGCTCGCGGACGTAGCCCCGCAGCAGCAACGCGATCCGGCGCAGGTCCGCCGTCGAATGAGTGGTCTCCGATGCCACCTCGCGCAACACGCGGTCCCGGTGCGCGATGCCGGCACTCAGTCCCCGGATCACGAGCTCCTTCTCGCCGAGCAGGCGACCGTAATGCTTGGCCTGCTCCAGCTCGTGCAATCCCGCTTCCCGATTGGCCGCGCCCCGCCGCAGCTCCTCCATCTCGGCGGTCTGTCGGATGCGCACCGCCTCGAGGTTCCGGATATGCACCGCCTGGTCCTCGAGTGCGCGCGCCGCCCTTCCCGGCTCGCCGGTCACCGCGGCCAAGGCCCGGTCGCGGACCTCCTTCTCCGCCTTCAGGAGATTGTTCTCCGCTTGGAAGTACCGCACGTGCCCATCGAGGATCAGAATGGTTTTTTCCCGCTCGTCACAGACCGCCTTCAGAGCGGCGATTTCCCCCTGCTTCTCCCCGATCGCGAAGTCCTTCTCGCGCGCGAGGGCCGTGAGCTCCTCCAGCTTGTGCTGCCGGGCGAGATGCCCCGCCTGCGCTTGGCGGTGCCGCTCCGCGGTGGCGCCCAGCACGGTCCGAACCTCCGCCGGGATACGCTCGATTACGCTTACGGCGAAGGCCTTGCCGGCTAGGGCGGCATCCAGTGCGGCGATCGCGTCGGCGGTGGTGATCGCCTGCAGGCAGGGAGCGTCGCCAAAGGGGCAATCCCACCCGCAGCCAAAGCAGGGCAGGGGATGCACCACCGCCGCCCCGAGCGCCGCCGCCGGCTGGAAACGGGGCCAGGTGCCCCCGCCAAAGACCCCCACGGTCGGAACACCCGTCGCCGCCGCCAAGTGCATCGCCCCGGTGTCGTTGCCCAAAAACACCGCCGCTCCCGCCAGTAACCCCGCTAGGACGGATAGATCCGCCGGCCCCTGGCCCAGCCAAAGGTGCGGGCCCGCGAGGGGCGCCAAATGCGCCCGTTCCACCTCCGCGCCCACCCAGAGGGTCAGCAGGCCGTGCCGCGCCCGCAGGTGCGCCGCCGCCTCCGCAAACCGCTCTGCCGGCCAGGTCTTCAGGCGCACGTTCGCGAACCCCGCCGCCGCGCAGACCGCGTATTTCCCGGGGTTAAGCCCCAAGGCCGCCAAGCGCGCCAGGTCTGGCTCCGCCCGGATCCTTGGCGGGACCGCCGGCAATTGCCGGCCCAGCACCGCGGACGCGAGCCGCAGACCGCGCCGCCAATCCAGCTCGTCCGCCGGCGGGATCACCCGTTCGGGAAACACGCCCGCTGCTTCAATGCCCAGCGCTACCCGCAGCCGGGTCGAGAAATACGCGTCCGCCGCCTCCGCGCCCAGAGCCACCCGCCGTGCGCCCGGTGCCGCCGCCGCCACGGCCGCCTCCAGCCAGTTGCCCCGCGCCGTCGCCGCCATCACCACCTCCGGCGCCCGCGCTCGCACCGCCGCCAGCAAACGCGCCCGCTCCGCCGCCTCCTCTTCCGGACCGTGGCGGAATGGATCCAGCGTCGTAGTCAGCCATTCCACCGGAGCCTCGCCCGCCCTTGATGGCACGAGCAACGTGGTTAGCCCCGCGTACGCCGCGCGCACGACCACCGTCAGCCGCGTGGCCGGCCACGCCGTCCGCAACGCCTGCAGGGCCGGGGCCAGCAGCACTAGGTCGCCAAGGGTGTCCAGCTTTAGGACGAGGGCGCGTTGCGGGGCGTTCATGGCGCGGGCTGCAACTCCATTGAGACCAAGCGTGCGGTGCGCCGCCGTTGATCCGGTGCGGGCAAGGGAAAGTCTTCCGCCGCCCGCAGCTCGAGCAGGCCCACCTCCGCACTCGCCGCCATGGGGAGATCCACGGCCGAATACTGCGCCGCGGGCAAGCGGTGCTCACGGATCGCGCCTTCAGCCGCGGCGGTGGCGTCGGGCTGAAGCACCGTGGTCAGGCGGCCCTCCGGTAGGCCGCTCCAGTCGGGGAACTCCAGCCGCAGGCGCAGCGTCCGCCTCCCGCCTGGGGGCAGGTCGATGGTGGCGCCGCGTTCCAGCCAGCCGTCCTGGTCGATCCCGCGCGCCGGCAACCGCGATCCGCCCGCCGTGCCGAAGTCAAAGGTATGGGTCGGCAGGCTCGGGAACACTTCCACCAGGTTCAGGTTCGCCCCGATCGGGCGGCGGTCCTTGCCCGGCAGCGGCGCCTGCGCCGAGAACGAGAGGCGCAGGTGGGTGGTCGCGGCGGCCGTCGGCAGCGGCAGCAGCCAGTCGAACCCGCCCACCGGGGCCGGTACCGTGTAGGCGCGGTCACCCACCCGCACCCGGATCACGCCCGCCCCGAGCGGCCGTCCCGGCAGGTCCGGAACGAATCCGCGGATCCGCGCCACCCCGCCTGCGGGGGTGCCGGTCAGGATGAACTCGCTCCCCGGCGACACCCAGCCGTCCTCATAGATCCCCGCGTACTCCAGCCCGGAGGCGAATAGCAGGTCGTCCGGGAAACGCCCCAGCCGGGCCGGCCGGCGCAGCGCCGCCACCTCCTCCCTCCCCAAGGCCGAAATGTCGCGCGCGTAGGCCACGAGCTTGCGCGAGTCCAGGGGCACCTGCGGGTTGTACAGTGACGCCAGACCGCCCCGCTCATAGGGGAACTGCACCGGCAGCTCGTGCAGGTCCAGGGCGAGGTAGGCCGCCCCGCCCAGAGTCACCGGTCGCACCGGCCCGAGGATCCGGTTGACTGCTCCGTGCCCCGTCAGGCCAAGCGGCACAGGCTGGGTACCCAACAGCTTAGCCTCCGGCGACCACGCGGTGTGGCCCGGACCCATGAAGGTCTTGGTCGCCAAGAACCTCACGTACACCTCGGCGTCAGGCCGCTCCACCCGCAGGAGCAAGAAGCGCCCGATGCCCGTGAAGTCCTGCCGCGGAGTGTACGGGTCCGCCTCCTGCTGGAAGATCGCGATGCGGTTGCGGTCGCCCAGGTAGTAGTGGTTGCCCCGCCCGGAATGAACGAACACCAAGTGGTTGCGTTCCTCCGCCACGGGCAGGAGGCGAAAAAAGGCCCGCGGCTCCAGCGGCGCGGGGTAGCGGAATTTGTTGAAGAGGCCCAGCGCGGGATCGAGCGTCAGGTAGGTTTCCGCCGCGCCGGGCGCGTACTCTAGCCGCGGCGCGCGGAAGGTGGTCTCGAAAAGGCGCAGGGTCTGCGTCGTCCGCTGGTCTCGCTCCGCCAGCTGCGGCCGGGCGGACAGGAGCGCATCGAAATGCGGGTGCAGGCCGACCAAGGTGGTGCCGAGGCGCTCGTACTCGATGGGCGCGATCTGCTGGTAATAATCGCGCGAGAGGTAGCGCAGGTCGGTGCCCCGCAGCGCCGCCGCCGCCAGCTTGGCCGCCACCAGATTGTTCACGTCAGCCAGCACCCGCGTGCCAGCCGGCACCGGCGGTGTCTCCGTGCCGAGGGCGGAGGCGCTCTTCGCCTCGGTAAGGCCACCCGCGCGGTCGCCCTGGGAAACCCCGGTGTAGTGCAGGGCCGTGGGCGCAGCCGCGAGGGCCGCGAGGGCGAGGGCCAACGGCGCGGTCAGCCGCGGCCGCGGCAAGCGTAGGAGCAGGCCCGCTAGGCTCGCCGCCAGCGCCGGCTGCAGGAACATTGCCAGCTTGTAGAGGCCGAAGTCGTTGCCCGACGTCATCAGCCGCAGCGCGAGCGCGAACTGCACCAGCAGCAGCAGCGCCATCGGCACGCCCCGCGAGGCCTCCCGCACCCCCGCCGCCAGCGCCGCCAGCAGGGCCAGACTGCCTGCGACGATCGTTACCGAGGTCCACGGCTCCGGGAAGTTCACCGCCAGGGGCATAAGGCCAAACAGGTTCGCCAGCCCCGTCGGGATCATAAAGTACGGGAACAGCGACAGCGACAGGTCCACGCTGCGGAAGCCCGACCCCAGCTGCAGCATGATGGTGAAGACATACGCCAGCATGTTGGTCCGCAGCAGGAGCATCACCCCCGCCACGCCATACAAGAACAAGGTCAGCCGCGCCGCCGGCAGCCGCCGCTGCCACACCGTTTCGAACGCCGCCGCCACTAGGCCCGCCAGCCCCGCGAACGCGGTCACCTCCGGGTAGGTCACGCACAGCGCCGCGCCCAGCACCGACAGGATCACGATCGCGGGGATCGCCCCCGCGCGCCGGACTGGCAGGCGCTGGGTTAGCACCACCGTCGCCGCCAGCATCAGGCCCAGCCCGCCTACCTGCGCGATCAGCTGGTACAGGGACCCCAGCATGAACAGGGGACTCGCCGCTAGCAGGGCCATCGTCAGCCCGGCCCGCCGCCGCCAGCGCCCGCGGTGGAGCACCAGTGCCCCCGCCGCCGCCAATTGCACCAAGCCCAGGCCCAAAATCACCGGCATGAAGATGCTCAGCGACTTCAGGCCGGTGAGGGCCGACACCCACGCGAGAGTGATCTCGCTGCCGAAGCGCATCAGGCCCGGCACATGCATGAACCAGTAATACTGCGCGAGATCGGTGCCCGCCAACTCCGCCAGGTGTGGCGCCCGCCAGAAGCCGAAGTCCCGGAAGCGGTCTGCGGCCAGGCAGTAATTCACGAAATCGTCGTTGACGTAGCTCAGCCAGTTGAAGCCAAACCGCAGCTGGGGCCAACCGGTCCACAGGAGCGACGCCACCATCACCGCCCCGAACGGGGCGAGGGCCCGCCGCGGCCAGACGGTTCCCTGCCAGCGCAGGATGCCCGCCGCGATTAGGCCGAGCCCTAGGGTCAGCGGCCACGCGAACGCCTGCACCGGCAGGCCCGATTGGTTCAGGACCATCAGGGCCAAAATGACCACCGCGAGCCCCACCGCCGGCGCCAGCAGCCACGTCCGCAGGATCCCGCCCCGCCAGCGGCACCCGGCCAGCAGCCCGCCCCCGAGCAGAGTCAGGTAAGCGACAAACGCGAGCGACAGCAGCAGCGCGGGCATAAGGGTTAGTCTTTCGCGAAGGCGCCGGGGGTGCCGAGAAAAATTCAGCCGCGGATCGCGGCGAGGCAGGCCGCGACCGCCGCCGCCGCCTGCTCCGCCAGCGCGACCGGCGGCCGCCGGGGACCTGCTTGTGCCGTTGCCAAGGCCTTCAGGACTACCGCCGTCGGGGCTTCCGGCGCGATCGCTGGGGCCCGCAACTCCTCCGCCACCCCCCGCAGCTTCTCGTTGGTCGCGATCACCACCACCGCCGACCCCGCCCACGCTCCCAGCAGGGCCGCGTGGTACCGCGCGCTCACGGTCCGCGCCGCCCCCGTCCAGCGGTCCAAGGCCACCGTCAATGGAGCCCCTGGCACGTCCGGCGCCAGCAGCCGCCATCGGGCCCGTTCCGCCGGCGGCAACCTCGAGTACAGGATCCTCTCCGCCCCGGGCAGCTCCCGATCCTCCTGCACCAGCCAGACGCGGTCCTCCACGCCTAGGGCATCCACCGCCGCCAGCAGCGCGTCGCGCCCCGGCCAGGGCCCGAAATCAAAGTTTGGCGTCAGGTTCAGCCGCCCCGCGACCGCTGGCCGCGGTGGATGCGCACGGAACCACAAATGCGCCAGATCGCTCGCCGCCACCACCGGCCGCCGCGGCGCGAGGCTGGCGAGGCTTTCCGCGGATGCCGGATCCCGGGTCCAGATGCCCTCCGCCTGCGCGACCAGCCGCTGGACGGCTGGCCCCCGCGCCTCCGCCGCGCCCTGCACGCCCACCCCAAGGTAGAACATTGGCTTGCCCATCCGGTCGCACGCTGCCGCCTCCGCGGTGAGGTGATCGATAAACCACGCCGACTGCGCCTGTTGGAAGGGCGATCCGCCCAAGCCGAGCCATGCGTCCGCCCGACGCAGGCACGGCTCCAGATTCCCCGCCTCGTAGGGCAGCCACTCCACCGCCGGGAAACGATCCCGTAGCGGGGGCAGCGGGAAGGGGACGCGGCACGAACAGGTGGTGCCCGGGGCCTGCGCGTGAAGGGCCTCGAGGAAGCCCCCCAGCATGAAGTCATCCCCCAGGTTGCCCGCGCCGTAGAAGTGTTGCCCGAGGTGGAGGTGCAAGACGACGACGTCTTGGCTTTTCTCCCCGGGCCTCGCAAGCGCGGACCCGCCGGCCGCGGGTGCGGCTTGCCAGCGGGTGGCCGACCGCGGGAGAGTGTCGCTCGATGGAGGAAATCAAGGACACCGCGCGAGCCACGGTCCGCATCGGCTTCGACGGCCGGGTGCACAAGACCTTCCGCGGCCACTCCGCCCGGGAGCGCTTCGACCACGAGACCCGCTTGCTCCGCCTCCTCCAGGCCCGCGGCTGCGACTTCGTCCCCCGGGTCCTAGAGGTCGATTCGGCCCAGCTCCGCTTGGTCACGACCAATTGCGGCCGCCGCGTCGATCACCTCGCGCCGGAGCGTCAGGAGGAACTGTTCGCCGCGCTGGAGCGCTTCGGCGTCCGCCATGAGGACCGCGCCCTCCGCAACATCACCTACCGCGTCGCCGACGGTCGTTTCTGCGTGATCGATTTCGAGTTCGCCACGCTGCTCGAGGACGACGGCTCCGGCCTGCCCCTCACCCTCAAGCCCACCTTGGCCCGATGAGCGCCGACACCCGCCGCGGGGACCGTCCCGCCCCCGACCTGCAATGGTCCGGCCTGACTCACGTCGGCCGCGTACGCCCCAACAACGAGGACTCCTTCCTCGCGCTCGCCGTCGACGGCCGCGAGGTGCGTTACTTGGGCAAAACCGGCCGAGCCTCCCTGTCCGTGGCCGACTTCGTCTTCGCCGTAAGCGATGGGATGGGCGGGGCCAAGTCGGGCGAGTTCGCCAGCCGCTTTACCGTCGACCGCATCACGCGCCTGTTTCCCCGCGCCTTCCGGTTGGCGGCGACCGGGATCGGGGTCGGCTTCGCGGACGTCCTCGGCGAGCTGGTCACGCAGATCCACGAAGATCTGACGCGACTGGGCACCTCTTACGAGGAATGCGCCGGGATGGGGGCCACGCTGAGCCTCGGGTGGTTCACGCCAGAGTGGATGTACTTTGCGCACGTCGGCGACAGCCGCATCTATTCCCTTCCGCTGCGGGGCGAGCTCACCCAGGTGACGTACGACCACAGCCACGTCGGCTGGCTGCGGCGGCAGGGCCAGATCAACGAGCGCGAGCAGCGGACCCATCCCCGCCGGAACGCGCTGCAGCAGGCCCTCGGCGCGGGTAACCAGTTTATCGAGCCGCAGCTCGGCGCCGTCGACCACCGGGCCGGGGACCGTTTCCTGCTGTGCTCCGACGGGCTGATGGACGGCCTCTGGGACTGGCAGATCGCCGAAATGCTGCCCGCCGCGCTGGAAGCGGGGGCCACGCCGCGCCCGCCCGCGCAGCGGCTGGTGGAAGCCGCGGTGGAGGCTTCCGGCCGCGACAACACCACGGCGGTTGTCGTCGAGGTCCTACCGCCCGCGGGCGCGCCGTGAGCCGCCTGCTGTTCGTCTACGGCACGCTCCAGCGCGGCCGCGTGAACCACGGCCAGCTGGCGGGCCAACGGTATTTGGGCCCGGCGCGGACCGTGCCGGGGTTCCGCCTGCACGACCTCGGGGGTTATCCCGGCCTAGTGCCGCACCCGGCGACGCCGATCGGCGTGACTGGGGAGGTCTGGGCGGTGGAAGCGGCGGCGTTGGCGCGATTGGATGCTTTCGAGGGGGTGGGAGAGGGCTTGTACCGGCGGGGCTCGGTGCCGTTGGCGGCCCCTTATGAGGGCGAGGTGGTCGAGGCGTATTTTCCGCTGGCGGACGTGTCCGGGCGCCCGGTGGTGGGTGAAACGTGGCGGGGGCCGTGAGCCGTCGCCGGTACTGGTACGAGCGTCAGTGGCGGCAGGGATATCCCTCATCCGGAGGACCTCGGAGGAAAAAAAGGCAGTAGCCCCGATCTTGGCGCGGAAGCTGTCGGGCCCGAAGGCGCCCGCGAAATCCTCTGCCAACGGCATTTGCCTTGCCCCGGCGTGGCGGGGCAAGGGAGATGGGGTTCTTATGGCCGATTCTGGGCGTCACCCCTTCCTGCAGGGCCTCAGCAAGCACCGCGGCGCGCCGCCCACGGTGGTGGTCATCTTCGGCGCATCCGGCGACCTCACCGCGCGCAAGCTCCTCCCGGCCGTCTATAACCTCAGTCACGACAACCTCCTCCCGGCGGATTTCCATCTGGTGGGTTTTGGCCGCAAGGTGATGGCGGACTTGGAGTTCCGCGCGGTGGCGGAGGCGGCGGTGAAGGAGTTCTCGCGGCGGGAGCCGGAGCCGGCGGTCTGGGCCCGGGTGGCGGCGCGGACCTCCTACGTGGCCGGCGGGTACGACGAACCTGCGGCCTTCCAGCGCTTGGCGGTCCAGTTGGCCGAAATGGAGCGGCAACTGGGCCGGGACCTGCAGCGGATCTTCTACGTGTCGACCCCGCCCTCGGTTTTTGCGCCGATCATCGAGCAGCTCGGGGCCTGCGGGTTGGCGGCGGTGCATCGGGACACGCCGTTGCATTCGAAGGTCATCATCGAGAAGCCGTACGGCAAGGACCTGGCCTCGGCGCTGGCCCTGAATGCCGCGATCCGCGGCGTGTTCGCCGAGCATCAGGTTTACCGCATCGACCACTACCTCGGAAAGGAGACCGTGCAGGACCTGCTGGTGCAGCGCTTCGCCAACGCGATCTTCGAGCCGCTGTGGAACCGGAACTTCATTGCCAGCGTGCAGATCACGGTCGCTGAGGAGGTGGGAGTGGGCCTGCGCGGGGGCTATTACGAGCAGAGCGGGTGCCTGCGGGATATGCTGCAGAACCACACGATGCAGCTGCTCGCGTTGACGGCGATGGAGCCGCCGGGCTCCCTCGCGCCGGAGGCGATCAGGGATGAGAAGGTGAAGGTGCTGAACGCGATCCAGCCGCTTGCCGTCGGGCCGGGCGGCGACGTGGCGCGCGCGCAGTACGCGGCCGGGATGGTCGCGGGGCGGCCGGTGCCTGGTTATTTGGAGGAGGAGGGGATCGCGTCGGCGTCGGCGACCGAGACCTATGCGGCGCTGCGGCTTTCGATCAACAATTGGCGCTGGCAAGGCGTCCCGTTCTACCTGCGCTCCGGCAAGCGCTTGGCGCGGCGAGTGTCCGAGATCGCGGTCAACTTCCGCCGGCCCCCCGGGACGCTCTTCGCGGGGGAGGCGGCCCGCTTTGACCTTTCGGCCAACACCCTGTCGTTCCAGATCCAGCCCGATGAGGGCCTGAGCCTGATCTTGAACACGAAGATCCCGGGCCTGGAGACGCGGACCCAGCCGGTGAAGATGAGTTTCCGCTACGCGACGACCTTCGGTTCGAACACCGCCGAGGCGTATGAGCGGCTCGTGCTCGATGCCATCATCGGCGACGGTACGCTGTTTATCCGCGGGGACGAGACGGAGGCCTCGTGGCGCCGGTGCACGCCCGTGCTCGATTCGTGGCGGGCGGCGGGGCGCGAGGGGATGGACACCTATCCGGCGGGGAGTTGGGGCCCGGCGAGTGCGGATGCCTTGCTGGCGGGCGCGCAGCACCGCTGGCGTCAGCCCTGAATCGGATCACGCTGTTCGATGGAGCCGATCTTCGAGGCATTGCCGGGATTGGAGGTGCCGGTGGATGGCATTGGCCGGAGTCTGGCGCGGATGTGGGCGGAAGAAGCGGCAGGCGGCCGGCCGGCGCCGGAGGCAGAGGACGCCAAGGCGACGCAGGTCAACTTTGTGTTGCACCTCGGATTCAACACCGATGCGGCGGATGCGGCGCGGCAGTTCGCGACCGTGTTGCGTTTCGCGCAGCGGTATCCCTGCCGCGTGGTCGGGCTTTGCCCGCGGGACTCGGACGCAGGCGGGCCGCCGCTGCGGGCCAAGGTTTATGGCGAATGTTTCCTTGGGCGAACGCGGGCGGACAAGCGGTGCGTCGAGTTCGTCATGTTGAGTTACGACCGTCGCGCCCGGGCGCAATTGGAGGACCAGGTCTCGATCTGCCTGTCGACTGATCTGCCCTTGTATTATTGGGCCCATCGTTTCGCGGACAGTGGCCGATTGGCGGATTACCGCTTCCTGCTGGGCCAGGCGAAGCGGGTGATTCTGGACAGCGCGGGGTCGCCGGCGGATGCGATGCGGTACCCATGGCCGAATCCGGCGGCGATCCGGGATTTGGCGTACTGCCGGCTGCTATCCGTAAGGCAGAGCGTAGGCCAGTTCCTAGCGGCGTACGCGCCGGCGGCGCTGACGGAGGGATTGAGCGGCGTGGAGGTGAGGCACGGGCCCGCGTGGCGGGCGGAGGGTGGGGTGTTGGCCAAGTGGGTGGGCGAGCGGTTGGCGGCGTGCGGGTGGGCGGCGGGAGCGGGAGAGGTCGAGGTGAGGGAGCGGTTGGCGGCGGGCTTGGATTTGAGCTTGCGCTTCCGGTACGCGCAGGAGCTGAAGGCATTTTCGTGGAGCGGCGATCTGGCGGCGGGCCAAGCGCTTTTCCGGGCGGATTTCGGTCTAGGCCGGACCGAGCTGACGTCAGGCGTGGCGTTGCTGGCGCCAGAGGTGGCGCTAAGCGAAGCAATGTTTTTCTAAGGCGGCAGGGAGGCGGATCAAACAGCAGCGGCAGACGGCAGCTCGGGAACGGGGCGGCGTATATTCCCCCAGTTTCCGGCATTGCCAAGGTCACGGCGGACACGTCGGTGGGCAATCGCGCATCAGCCACATCAGAAGATCAGCTGCGCGCGGCAGCGCTCGGCTCGGCGCGCTGGGGATTTTTTTCGACCTTTTCGGATCCCCGGAGTACTCGCAAAAGGGCTGATCAAGGGGACCTTCCCCATCAAGCAGCATCGAAGGCGGAGGCTAGAATCAGTGGAGGCATACGGGAGGCAGGCGGAAAATCCTAGTCGCGGTGAGAATTTCCATCTGGTTCCCGCCCGCCGCAGGGTCTGCCCGCTCCTCGCGCGCCCAGCCCGGCTAAGGCCCCAGCACCTTGCGGATTTCCGCCGCGGTCACCGGCGAGATCAGGCCGTGTTCGGTGATCAGCCCGCGGATCAGGCGCGCCGGCGTCACGTCGAACGCGGGATTGTACGCGCGGGCGCCGGCCGGAGCCGCGGGGACGCCCAAGGGCGCCAGCACCTCATCGGCGGCGCGCTCCTCGATCGGGATGCCGGCCCCGGTCGCCAGCGCGAGGTCGAAGGTGCTCGAGGGTGCCGCGACGAAGAATGGGATCCCGTGTGCGGCCGCGGCGAGGGCCAGGCCGTAGGTGCCGATCTTGTTGGCCGCATCCCCGTTGGCCGCGATCCGGTCCGCACCCACGATGCAACTCCCGACCCGGCCGCTGGCGAGAAGCGCCGCGGCGGCCCCGTCGCAGAGGACAGTCACCGGGATGCCCCCTTGGACTAGTTCCCAAGCAGTGAGGCGGGCGCCCTGCAGGAGCGGGCGAGTTTCGTCGGCGAAGACCTCGAAGCGGCGGCCCTGGTCCCAAGCGGTGGTGATCGCGGCGAGGGCGGTGCCGGCGCCCCCGGTGGCGAGCCCGCCGGTGTTGCAATGAGTGAGGACGCCGCCCGGGGGCAGGGCCGCCGCGCCGTGCCGTCCGATCGCGGCGCAGAGGAGTTCGTCCTCCGCGTGAATCTCCCGGGCGGTGCCGAGCAGCGTGGTCCCGAGGGCGGCCGCGGGGGCGCCGGCGGGGAGGGCGTCGAGGGCGCGCAGGCAGCGTGCGACGGCCCAGCGGAGGTTTACCGCGGTCGGCCGGGCGGAGGCGAGTTCTGCGGCGCGGGCCCGCACGTGGGCAAGGGCGGTCGCGGGGGAGAGCGCGAGCCGCGTGGCCTCGGCGGCGGCGAGGACCGTGCCGTAGCCGCCCGCGATGCCGATCGCCGGGGCGCCGCGCACGCGCAGGCTGCGGATCGCCTCGACCACAATCGGAACGTTGCGGCAGGCGATCCAGTTTACGCGGCCGGGCAGCAGCGTCTGGTCGAGGAGTTCGAGGCTGCCGGCGGCATCGCCGGACCAGCGCAGGGCCGCGGGAGTCATCGTGGGGGGATTCGATCCGGTGCGTAACGGTTCCGCAAGCCAGGGGCGTGTCGCGCGGGCCTGAAATCAAGCGCCGACCGACCAACGCTGGGGTCAGCCGGTTGCGGGTTGCGCCGATCGGTGTCGCGTGGCGAGCCGCGGCAACTTTCAGCGCGCAACGTGCAACCGATGGACCCCATCCGCAGAGAGCCGGGCCGCGGGGGCGCGGCTGGCTTGCAGTACTCTTCGCGGCGGCCAAACTAGTGGCGTGAACGTTTCCCCGCTACGGTTCGCGCTTCCCGTGTCTCTGCTTTTACCGATGCTCTTCTCCGCCGTTCCCCCGGAACGCCTGCCTCGCCCCGATCGCCCCGGCACCGCCTGGTCGGTGCGGGTGGCCGACCGGCCGCTCGTCTTCACGGCCGCCATCACGGCCCCGGTTTTTGGGGGGGCGGACGAGGAGGCGCGGGCGGCGCTGGCCGAGCTTGATGCCGTGGTGCGGGCGGCGGGCGGTGATCCCGCGGGCCTCTTGCGGCTCAATGCGCTGGTCGGGGCGGACGCGGATCTGGCCGCGGTGGAGGCGGCGGTGGCGCGGCGGTTCGCGGAGACGCCGGTGGCCTTCACGCTGGTGCGCACGCCGCTGGCGGCGGCGGGGCGGAGGGTGGCCTTCGAGGCGGTGGCGCCCCC
>Ga0194117_10001739_pt1 | contig 24528 bp, 7 predicted proteins | sample TA2MahsurfametaG_FD_160579 | JGI IMG/M metagenome (GOLD analysis project Ga0194117, IMG submission 160579) | Freshwater microbial communities from Lake Tanganyika, Tanzania - TA2015009 Mahale N1 surface | ecosystem: Environmental > Aquatic > Freshwater > Lake | place: Tanzania: Lake Tanganyika...
TTTACCTCCACAAACATGCCATACATGAAGAAGATCTCTCATTCTATTATCCAAGAGGAATTAAAAAAGAACCAGTATTTATAACAGACTCCCCAGCTAGATGCATAGGAACACCAACTTATTCCCTCGCTTTAAAACACTATACAGCGACCCACTGTCTAAACTCTGGAAAAACAGATTGCATAATGGCTTATGCAGAAACACCCCATCCTCCGGAGTTCAAACAAAACTTCAAATTCCCACCAGAAAAACCAAGAGAACTGACACCTATGGGCACCCTTACGGAATCGATCGACGAATATGAACAATTAAAAATTCAGATCGACAACCTCCAAAAAGAGGTTAAAACATACAAAGACAAAGAAAAGACTTTACACCTCAAGCCTAAAACGAATAAAGACATAAGTAAGATAATGTCTTCGGTGATTAAACAGATCGAATCCATCAAACAAAAAGAAACGGACCTGCCTATAGATAATGCTGAATGGGAAGAAGTTAAAGAGGCAATAGGTCCAGAACAAAGTCTAGACCTTATGTTCACACTCGAACGTCCCACAAACATCATAGCTAAAACTATGCCAAGATACCCAGAAAACCTTCCACTCTTGAAACCAAATATGATTCAACTTACAATTGGCTCCTTCAACCCTGAAATTGAAGAACTTAACGATTTCAAAGGTATCTGGGATAGTATTATAGACCACACAAAAGACTATGAAATTTACGAACATGAATACATATGCCTCTTAAAAATGGTCATGAAAGGCTCAGCTGCAAGCACTCTTAGATTAATTATCCGGGAATACAAAGGATGTCTTGATGACATCTTAACAGCAATCCAAGACATGTATGTCCCAGAACACACCTTCTTCGATGACTATGTCGACATTAATAACTTCGGAAGGCTCCCCAAAGAAACAATCAGAGCAACGATTAGAAGAGCATCGTTTGCAATCAACCCTCTGAAAAAGACAGTACCGGCAGTGGCATGGAATAACAAACGAGACACCATGCTAATCACTGTACTAAAACAAGTTATTGATCATAGAACCGCAACACATCTTAAACGTGAAGAGTACAAATGCCGACAGAATAACACAATCTTAGACATCGAGTCTATGATAAATATCGTCTCCCTCTATGAAGTAGCACACGATCTCATCCCAAAATCAGCTATTAAGTTGCAATTCAACGTCAACACTATGTCTCTCATTCAACCTATTCATGTTAATAAATCAGAAATAGAGGTCTTAAAAGAAAAAGTAGAGGCATTGACAGTTAAATCTCTTGTGCCAAAACGTCCTCGTATCGATACACCTATGGACACGAGACCCCCTCCCTTAAATCCTACGAGAAGGGGACTCAAGAGATCGCAGAGTGAAGGAAGCAACCGCCCGTCGCAAAACATCTCATCATCTTCTAGCAACGGACGCCCTCAACAATTAGCTCTTCAACACAACCCTTCTCAGAGAAAATCGATCCCCTCTACACCTTCCTCTCAACTTTCAAAATCATCAGGGTCATCCTATATCAGACCTTATCAAACACCTCCACCACCTCCAAAAGCGTTGACATACAACCCGAGCAATCAAAACACCCCTGACAAGAGGTCTCAATACCGCCCACAGACACCTAATAACTCTCTATCAGGATCTTCAAACTTCAACTTCAACAAGTCCCCATATCGCTCCTCGCAACGCTACAATTCAGGTAGGTATCGCAATAATTCTTCAAATTCCTCTTCTTACAGAAACAACAGAGGAAACTACAAAAATAACTATAGAGGAAGAGGACAGTACAGAGGACGGTCCAAAACATACCGTTTCTCTCGCGGAAGAAACGATGTTACACTTCACTTCTACAAATGCTCCACATGCCCAGACATGCACCCCGAAGGCGCAAGGTGTGAAGCAGAACAAGGTAAAACAATTTCATTTCACCCAAACTCGTGAATGCTCCAAATCCCATTGTTGCGGAGCAAACAATTCAGATTACACCCATTAGTGGAACAATGGCCACTAAACAAGACCACACAATTCATATGTCTAAATTGGCAATTCGAACCAGCTTCGAGCCAAAATTGCAATTCTTAAAGACGTTTATACATATCAATAATGGTCTCACTGTAAATACGCAAGCATTAGTTGACAGCGGGTGTGCAAAAACCGCTATGTCAACTACTCTTTTCAATAAAATTTGTGAATTAAATTCTTCTATTAAACTAACACAACAAAACATAAAAATCCAGACTGTTGACGGAACTAAGCATAACATCAAGGGAACAGTGCACCTCACTATTACTTTCGATGAAGACAAGACAATACCGATCTCCATTGAAATCCTAGTGATTGATGCCCTAACGGATCCGCTGCTTATCGGTGCTGACATTCTCACTAGCTCGCTCGTAGAGAAAATAACACCTCTAAGCATATTCTTGAAAGATGGCAAACGACGATCCATTATACCGTTTGTCACCAAGAATCTCCCTTCTCTAAAGGTCACGCCAGAGTGTCACCTTCGAATCCCACCTAAGTCCTCCGTAATATATGCACAGGACTTAGTCGGCTTCGACAAGAGAACTCAATCGTTAAAACTTAGTTACACTGACAGTCGCATAAAAATTAATTCTACTAACATTGATTACGATAAAATTTATTTTGAATTATTTAACCCTAGCACTAAAGAATGTTGTTTGGCTCCTAGAGTCCCTATCATTCGCATGACAAAAATCTCTCAAGCTTTAGATCCATCTTCAGACGAGTATATGGACGAGGAAGAACAAAACCAAGCAAAAATCGATTTCTACAATAATAAATTTCATCAACCTTCCATTACTCATTACATTGAAAGTCGAAATATGGTAACCGAAGCAGACAAAATTGACATTCCCACGATAACGACTCCCGAACAATTTCTTGATCTATTCGATTTTTCAAACTTGACACATGGACAAAGAGATTCAATCTCTAAAATAATGCTTGAAATGAAACAAGTTTTTGCACTCCACAAATACGATTTAGGTAAATGCAATGTGTTAGAGATGGACATTGAGCTTACCACCTCGGAGAGTAAAATACAAAAATACATTCCTATCCCCATGAATGTTAAAGATAGAGCGAATGAAATATTAGATCAAATGGAAAGATTTGACATCATCCGAGAGTGCCATGAACCATCACCTTTTTGCTCCAACATACTTGTCATACCAAAGAAAGACAAGGTTAATGTTAGACTATTATTTGACGGTAGACTACTTAACTACGATACAAAAAGACTACCTATTTCTTTTTTGTCAAAACCTGAGATCTTATCTCACTTAATGAAAAAGACACATTTAACCTCATTAGATTTTGCAGACGCATTTTATCAAATTCCATTAAGCAAATCGGCTCAGCCGTATACAGCTTTTTGGACACCGAATCAAGGCAAACGAATGTGTTTTACCAGAGCACCACAAGGTCTACGAAACTCTCCCCTCTACCTAAAGATGGCTCTTGAAAAGATTTTCTACGACATGGATAAAGACGTTCTCTTTTACGTAGACGACCTCCTCATCGCGACGGAAGGCAACATTGAAGATCATTTCGCTACGATAAAAGAGGTACTCTTTAGACTTGCTAAAGCAAACATGAAATTAAGACCACAGAAACTTTTAATAGCCAAAGACACCATCGAATTCTTAGGTATGATCTTTTCCAAAAATGAAATCAACATTCCTAATGCTAAATTACTCGCGTTCCAAAATTTACCAATCCCAAACACAGCCAAACGGCTAAAATCTGCTATATGCGCATTTTCTTACTATCGAACGTTCATTCCAAATTTCGCTCACGTTACTAGAGAACTAACCGACATGTCAAACACCAATCCCAAAGATTTCAAAGTAACGCCTGAGTATGAAACAAAATTCAAAGAAATCATATCTCACATATGTGCAAACGCTAAAACTTACCACCCAGACGCTAACAAACCCTTTTACGTACAAACAGATGCATCAATGTATTGCGCAGGTGGTAGACTTTATCAAAAAGATAATGAAGGTAACGAACTGCTGATCGCAGCAGTCTCGAGAACCTTCACAAAGACAGAAAGAAATTACACTATCTACAAGAAAGAAGCGTTATCATTGCTATACACGCTTCGCTCAATGGATTTCTACATCCAACACGCACCAAAACTGATCATTTTGGTTGACTCTAAAGCGCTAACGTACATAAGACTTGCAAAAGAATCACAAGGAATATTACTTAGATTTTCTCTTGAATTATCAAAATATGAAGCGGACATAATCCACGTTCCAGGAGAACAAAATGAAATTTCAGATTTATTGTCGCGACAACACAAAAATATACCCGCAATTGAAGCAAGCATACAATCCAAACGGACAATCTCAGAAAAAGACACAATAAAAATAATTGATGCTTTAACGGTCCCAGAAAAGTTAACTCTCACAAAATCGCAATTTTTCAATTTGATGAACGGTCCCTCACCTGTTGATGAAGAAAATAAGAAACCGGCAAACAAATCTAAAGCAAAAGAAGGAATAAAAAATATCAAAAATAGTCCGATCACATTAAATAACAGAAAAATAAAAATGCCAAGAACGACAAAATCGAATTCTAGACCAGGTGTCATTTTAAAAGCAAAAGCAATGACAACTAGAGGATCGCTTAAGAGAAAATCAGACACGGACACGCCCAATGACGCGAAACGTCCAATGGAGCAACCGCCGTCACTGCCTGAGGCGAGACTCCCAGCCCCACAGGTAAGTGAAACACCAATAATAGAAAATGATAATTCAGAAACTGATTTGCTAAGCTATTCTGATGTGGCCACTCAGATAGCTATCACGCAAAAAGGTTTTCTGACGAAAAAAGATTTTTTGCTAGCACAACTAAAAGATCCATTTATCTTACGTCAACTGACAAATAAAAATTCACATATTATCAAGCACGACGAATTATATTATCACAAGCTAGAAAATAATGAAAAGAAAATTATGTTGCCCGAAGCACTTTTGAATATTCTTATTCACACAAATCATTACACGGGACCCGGCATACATAAAACAAGAGTTCAAATAGAAAGAGATATTAGTTCCATCTATTTTATACCGCAAAAAATCTTGACAAAAGCAATAAAATGTCAAATTTCTGATTGCTACATTTGTCAGTTATATTCTAACGACAAAAATAACGACCAAATTGCTACATTAACCAGAACGGTAACGCCCAGACTATCTTGGTCGATAGATCTCATTACCGATTTGCCACTCTCAAAAGAAAATTTCAAACTCCTTCTCATCTGCGTTGATGATTTTTCAAATTTTATAATTGGCATTCCACTAAGACAGGCAACTAGCAAAGAAATAATTTATGCCATAAAAAATCACATTATCGTTCCATTCGGTCCACCTAAATTTATTAGATCCGACGAACAACCAGGTATTTACAACTCCACAGAATTTTTCGAATTTATGACGGAATATCAAATCGATCTTCACGCTACCGCCGTAGCAAGTCCATTTTCTAATGGACGCGCCGAACGAACAATACAAATTTTCAAAAAAGCTGCAAAGAAATACTTTTTTCAAACAAAAACGTTAGACATTTGGGATCAAACGTTTCAAATTGTCGTTTCTGCAATTAACAAATCCATTAACTCTTTCAATCATTCCCCAGAAGAAATAATGTTCGGTTATAAATCCACCGAAACTAATCCGTTAATAGACCTGTCTTTCACAAATAACCTGATGAACGAGAAAGAGATAGATCTTATCATCGAAAGAGCAAACATCATTAGAACCCACTATGACGCGAACAAAAAACTCAAGGAAAATGCCAATTTGACGTTTAAGAACAAAAACGTCCAAAAGAAAGAATTTGTTGTTGGACAAACAGTCCTCCATCGTCAATTACAAGTAAGTACCGGAACGGCATCCAAATGGTCTCCAGTTTTTACTGGACCTTACGTTATAGAACAGATTGATAATGCCGATAAAACTGCCATTTGCCGCCACTTAACCTCGCAAAAAATGATAAAAGCACATTTTACTAATCTGTCTTTATATACACACTCTCAAAATTCGTCTCGCATGCCGAATGATAGTTCACCCCTGTTCATTTAATGACACAAAAATAGTATAAATATTCTGCAAAAATTCAATCGGATATCAGTTCAAAGAAACTCTTTGACCTGAGACATCCTCATCTTCCGAGGTAAAGTCCACATAGTCCAAAAACTCTTTGTGAAGTTCACCTTCGATAACAATCGAAAGGTAAGATGGCGTTAAAACTAATAGTCACTTTATTCCTATCAGTCTGTATACCTCTGACTACTCTAACTGTACTCCAGTACCAAAACCTCTTGTATATTCCCACAACTGACACCCCGGTTACGGTTAACCCTCGAACAGTTCAGTTCTCTAGGCAACTTGATGTCTCGAATATACATAAGGCACTTCAAACTTCTAAAGCTTTTTACGATGAATACTTAGACTTTTGCAAAAAGATATCTGCTAAATCTAGTAAAATAAGTATAAGTAAAGAAAAAGATAACTGGTCAGAAGCAGTTCATAGATGTTACAACAACAATAACATAAACTTTGAAACAAGATCGCAGCAAGACATTGATACTTTAAAAGAAGCGTTTACTATACACAAAATAAATACGGCATGGGCAGGTGTTACAATCTCTGAAGGACAGCCTATATGGTTATCCAAAGCAGATAAAGTAACTCAAATTCCAATATGGCTAATTTATAGATCAGACGTCATTTCAATGATACCATTAACATTAGATTCACAACTAACGACTAAAAATAGCAACGACACTTATCTTTTTTACTATAAATTAGAAACAAACGGACAATTGAGAATAATGGCATATCCTACGACGACTAAAGACACTGAAACAATACATCACACCATTTGCACAACAAACTCCAGAGAATTCACCTTCACTTTAGACCTCATTAAAATGACATGCGCACGCGACACTAGACAAATCTTGCGCACACATAACACGCTGACAAAAGAATTTGACCAAATAGTTTCCCCTCAATCTTTTCACGAACTTCAGACAAGAGACGCTGATGTTGATTACGGTGAAACATTTAAAGCAAATTTTTATTGGGCTATGGGAATAGTTAGAATACCAGATTTTGAAAAAGCAAAAAAGATTATGTTACAAAATTCTAAATCTATTGAAGCAATAGCATTAAACATAGACACTATTAAGGAAGCAGTCACACTAACGCAACAAGACATCGTTGTCATGCAGAACAAATTAGAAACTATTCAACATGACATTTTGACAGTTTACTCGGACTTGGAAAACAAAATTAACATTTTTTCCTTACAATCAATAATTCAAAGCACTTTGCAAAAACTAGTAGCATCTATTGAAGCAGCACTCAATAACATCCCGTCTCCCTACGTCTTTGGACAAGGAGACCTTAATAATATCTCGGCAAAATACCGCATGAATAACATTCCTCTACAGAACGACTTAAGGAAAGTCACAGCAGATGTTACAATTATAAATAAGACCTTTCATTTCTTTTTCCAAGTACCGATCGATGTATCAGACAATTATGTCACAATTTATGAATTGAAAGTGCTTCCCTCCTTTTATAACAATAGCAAATGGGTTCCAGTAACAGAATACAAATACATAGGCATAACCACAGTGATGGACGAATTCGTTCTTCCAACAGATAACGAATTTTATAAATGCACGACCACACCAGTGTGTGCAATCTCGACACCTTTTGTAAAAATGGATAATCCTAATATCCCATGTGAAATAAACACACTGAAGTATAAAGACTTCAGATGTCCATTAGAACAGGTTAACGATACAAAACCAGTCTTCATCACTTATAACAATAAAACATATTACAGTGTCATGAATGAAACTAGTGTACATATAAAATGTCCAAAGTTAGGAACGAATGAAAGAGCATATATCAAAGGCTTAGGAGTTTTAGAAAGTAAAGCAGATTGCCCAATCTCTATTGCACCATATACTATCAGATCATCTTATATTCAATCTAGAGAACAGCTTGAACATAACGAACTCTTTAAAATTTTTCCAAACAATGACACTTCTTTCATCAAATACATCCCTCAACCAGTAATTGAACACACTACTCCTGAACCTATCAAACTAATCAATCACACTTCCATCACTGACTCCATCAAAGTCCTATTCGATAAAACAACAGTTAGATCCAACTTAGCTCAAGTTGCAGTTCTTTTGCTAACAATTTCAGCTCCCATATGCCTTTGCTGCATATTCTCGAGACATTTTAGATTATGGTTCAAAACTTGTTGTTTAGTTACCAAACCTTCTGTGTACTGGAATAGAGTTAGAGGTTATGAGGTTCCCGCTTTTATAAGACCCAAAGCTCATCAAAATGACACTTATAATGTAGAGAACCCGCAACCAAAGACTGAGGATGTAATCCCTACTTCTTCTGTGACCTTTACCTACGATCAACCGACCAATTTGCTCACGACATTATGGAACATGCAAGAGACCATAGGGCAAACGCGTAGACAGGTGACTAAAGAGGGACTAGGACTATACCCGAGAGTTGACGATGTGTCCAATAAACAGACGAAAAATGAAACATAACGCTTTAGCCTACCCACCTCTTTACCTACACATTGACTTCACAACGCACAGACTTTCTTACCCTAGCCCAGGGTACCAGCAAAAGCACACCTACCGTCTTCGTACGACAATCAAAGTTCCATTTCATAAATCTAGACTCATCCCCCTTATTCACCAAACTTGTCTAGATTCTTTTTTAGACGTCGTTCGAAGACACCAACAATCACTTCCAGAAAATCAAATAGAGGCGCCGGCAGCGTAAAACTTGTGCCATCCACTTCAGAGTGGCATGACTTTACACTACCATCAAAAGGCCCCACTATTTACTCCTAGAATTTTTTGAATATTGGTAATAATTTTAACAAAATATCTGAAGAACAAAAATTTATTATGCTGCCACACCCCATTTTCTTTAAAAAGGCAGCGCCAAATACTTTAATAAGCAGCCCCGTAATTTTAAAAGCCATCGTCGTCATTGACTCCATAGCAAGCGACTATAGGTTGACACTTTGGGCCTCGACCCGCCCTAAAAAGTGGGTTCGATCCCCGGAGCACGCTGTTACGGAGTTGGTGATCTTTTTCTTATTTTTTCCAATTAATATTTCAAAATAATTTTTTCAACTAACACAATTCTTTTCTTTCTCCAAAAAGACCAGACAAAAACCCCATAAAAATTTTTATAAAAAAAACTCAACAAAACACAAAAATATTGTTTTCAAATATTATATTATTTTAGTAAAATGTCGAACTCAGTGTGTCAGATGTTGCATTCGTACGCTGATGAAGGGCAAACCACGTCGACAAGAACAATGAAAAGACACCAAACCAGATACTTCCTCCCGTCAGCAGGAATCGCTATCTCGGAATTGCCGCCGGCACAAACATGTACCATCAGCCCGATAGCTCCTGACCACAAACCGCTCCGTCGATGCCTACACGAGACGTCAACGATGAAAGCATCCTCGCCACATGCTTTCCTCCGATTTCCCTACAGGCCTTCCCTTATGACGCTATTGAGAAGGCTTGAGACGTACCCGTGCGACCCAGTCGCAACGGAAACTTTGAGAAGTAATCCATTGATCTATGCATCTATCCAGAATCATTGGCACCCTAAAATCGCTTGTCCGGTGCTGACAGTTGTATCAACGTGTGACACCTCAATGTCACCACCATTCTTCCATCGATCTTTCGTTGATTTTGGTAGGGTTTCATTCTACTTCTCCACGGCACATGATCAAACTTTCGCCACCTTCGACCTTCCACTCATGGTCCCCGCGTCGGAGGCGACAAAACCAATCCACTGTGTCTTGATATCGAGCACAGATCATGTAGACATCATGAACCTCTATGAAATAAGATCCAGAGGTTCCGACAAAGCAATCGCCAGAATACAAACCTTCCAGTTAGCACCAACAACGTGTACCACTCTACACGACACCTCTTTACACATCCCACTGCAGAATGCATACCCTGAAGAACGTTTCCTCTTGGGACTTTCAGGATGCAGAAATACCTTCTACCACATCAATTACCCAACGTTCGAAGACCCAATCCTCACGATGTTAGATGACGAAGACCTCATCGCCATTGGGATAGCATATCGCCAATGCAGATTGCTACCAAGAATCACAGCGTCCCCGTATGATGAATATCCTAAACCTCTCATACCAAGATTGGCATTCCATAGGACGTCCAGAATAGACGTCGACCTCCTAGTCACAGACGAGCTTGTAACAAGGATCATACATCCAGGGAAAAGGAGATCGAACATCTTCCAATGGCCATCGAATACATCACTCTATCCACCCCCAAGACAAGCCTGTGATATCCATTTCAACCTCATCAACGTTCCCCCGTTGAAGTTCCCACCAGGTTACGTACTGTACCGATTCACCGACGACGTGATGCGCTGCAAAGTCACGGATTTTATCCAAGACATCATGGTCAGCTATGATCTCAACCTAAGATCAGCAGCAAAGAACGTCTTCACTAAAATGTTCAATTGTACCCTTGAGCAAATCAAGAGTGCAAAATTTACTGAAATGGAAACATTCCTGAGCACCGTGGACTATAGGAAACCCACATTGGGAAAAGCCCCAATATGGTACATTACCAACAAAGAAGCAGACAAACGCATGCGAAAGTGGACTAGGCTACCGCCGCATGACTTAGTGCCAAATCCGATCTTGTCTCTGCCAGTTGTGTATGAGCCCGATGAAGGCAGTGTTGGGCACCCGATCACAGTCCACCAATCGAGATTATCAATGGAAGATATCTCGGACATGGTCGACATCTTGTACGACAATTTCGTACCTTTGACCGAACTCCAACGAGCCATCACCGCGCGGCTCCAACTGGAAGAAAACCTGATGACAATGTGCCAACAAGAAGCGCCTGCGGAACCCATTCCTCTAGTTCCATCTCCACCGCTCTCTCCATCAGTACCATCTTCCTCCTCATCCTCTGACGATAGACAAACCGACTGCGACGACCCATGGAGGACTCCTACTGACGTAATCTACTCGAGCCCATCCAGTGATGATAATGATCAAGAAGACTCAGACCACCAAAAAGATGAAGAAGAAGACCCGACGTCGATGCAGCAGGATGTTCCCACTCAGACAATTGAACAAAATCGTGAAACCGATAGTGTGATGAGTGAGATAATTACCCCTGAAGAGGCCGAAGAACTCTTGCATCAAGTCGAAATGGAATTCAACAGGGCTGGTGTGTCAATGGACTTAAATGTGCTGACGGAAAGTCCTCAAGCTAGTGGTGACTGTGAAAACTACAACTGCGAAAAGAGGTACTCTGGTTATTGTAACTGTGACGATTGCAAAGCAGAAGATGAGACGCACAGGTTTACCCGAAAATTTTAAAGTATTTTTTCATATATATAGTTGAGATTTATAATTTTACTGGTAATTTTGTCTTTGTTATCTACAACATTTCTTGACATTTATTAAGGTGTTCAGAATAGTATATTTTTCACTTTATTTTTAAAACAACCTAATGGTTACCTTTGAACAAAAGAAAACATTTTTAAAACTTTATTTTAGTTTCATATTAACACGAAGACTTTTCCAAAGCTCTTTTAAAGGAGACAAGAAAATATCAAATAGTTTAAATTACAAAGAAACGACGAAGCAGTATTACTGTGAACCACCCTAAAATTTTTTCTGAAGAAATCAAGTTTTTTGCACTATTCTAACACACTGAAATTATAAAGCAAATTATTTATCTTTTCTCTGATCGGGGCATGACAAATCAAATGATGCTCGCAAAAAGCTAATCTTTCCTTAGCCATGCAGCTAACATCCCAAAGAGCCTTTACACTTCCACCTCATTGATTAAGTCAACTACAGAGGAACGAAATGTTTAATTGTCGTATTTTATTTTCATAAAGTATAATTTATCAAATTTAAGAATTGGGAATTTTTATGAAAGAAAAATTTATCAAAAAAATTTTGAAAAAAACGAATTTCTACTCATAAAGCATTTAAAATTTTCCGTACATTTTACGATTAAAAACAGAAAAAGAAATACTAGAATTTGATTTAAATATTCAACCCTACGGCAATAACAACTTTGACCATCTCGTAGGACAACCATATTGTAAAGAACTCAGCTTTCCACCCGAGTTAGAAGAACTTATAAATGATTAAAAACCTTTTATGCCTTCTTCCAACTTCAGGCATGTCTACTTTAAATATGTACTTAACTCTTCAACCTTAAACCCTTTTCGAAAAAGAAATTTTTATTAATAATGTACTAGAAAAAACTCTTGAATATGTTACGTATCTTTCAATGAATCTTGTATACTTACTTGTGTGTTTTGTTGAGGAACTTCTTAAGATCTAACGGAGTCACGCTCCTCTCCTAAACTACTGAAATTATTTTTTTTAAAGAAACAGTATTTTATTATCCACTACTAACAACCTAGTGTTCCAAAATATGTATTAACATTAAAACAGTCTAATGTAAATTTTATTGAGATCAATTATGCAAAATGTAAGTCTATATGTAAACTTTCTACCCCCTTTGCACTTTCTGCAAAAAAATGGAATGGTGAAGGGTCAAAAAGGAAAATGCTGCATTTTACCATCTTGCAACAACAACTTCTATAATTTAAGTCTTTTTTTAAGTCTGTAACTGAAAACAACTTGACATGATTTATTTTTTAAACTACTACTATCACTCGTTTGAATAATGCCATATAACAAACTTGTTTAAACATGTTTATTGCCTTAGAGAAAAAGACATCATCCCTAAATTACTGGAATGCAAAATGCAAAAACAAAATATAAAAAATGTTAACGTTAAATTACGCTACAAACAACAACCCGTATGTGTGAACCACGTCATTCTTTACTCAGATAACGGTTAAGCTATAGAATCTACAAAATCACTCTACTAAGAACCCACAATTAGGGTATAAACAGATAAACAGGCCACCGGGACTGTTTGTAATAAATAACATACCACAATACATAAAAAATCCCTTTACAAAGGAATAAAAAAATAAAAACTTTTTTTGAAATAGTAAATATTTAATTTTCAAAAGGAATTATTAGGTATCGACTTTGACCATCTTTACCCAATAACCCCTCTTGGCGAGATAGTAAATTCAAAATTTGTCAATTTTGTATTTGTTGTTTTACAGGTGAAGAAGTATGAACATTAGTAACTCTGTACCTCAACAACATGTTTTCGAGATTTTGGGCGAAGCAGCAAATTCAGTACCCGCAAAATTCTTGAATTCTTTTCCGATTCTGGCGAATCAGCAATTTTAGTACCCAGAACAGCAAAAGATGTGCCACAATTTCTCCTTAGTTTGTTTGGCGAACAAGCAAAGGCCCCCTTTTGTCTACCAAAATTCGTCCTTTGAACGCGAATGTAGACGGCACAAACTTTACGAAATTGAACCTCAGCTTAATAAAAACAAATACTCGCATATTTCTTTATCTTGCTTCGACATCTCACCCCTCTGCCGCTAACAGTTCTAGCGTACATTGTAAATCATTGTATAGCACTAATAATGTTTGTAACTCCCGCAGCAGACAGGTGAAAGAACAAAATAGAGCACACCGAATATTTGCAAAGCAAAGTAAGGCAACCCCTTTTCTTCCATATCAAATTAAGCAGGAGCAGAAATCCCCTCTTCCTTTGATCACTGTTCAGAAAAGTATAAAAAGCAAGGAATCTCTTTTGTGGTTTATGAGATTTAGTTCAAACCTTGATACGTTCACAACTATCACCATGTGCTGTCTGCCTGATTGGCTTCAAGCCCTTTGCTGTTTGTTCACCTGTTGTCTTTGATTTTATCATCTCTGTTAAGGTAATAAAATATTTCTATCTTACTCAGACTTTTCATTACAACTGGTGGGTTATAAACTCAAAGTCTCAGACAGACTGATTGACTCTCAGGGAGTGAGTAAGTTCGCTCTAAAATCACTCACTACATTTTTTTCTTTTTTTACTTTATTTTTCAAAAACCGTCATTTCATATGACAGACCGGCGAGTAAGGTCCGAGCTCATGAAAGAGTGTGCTTTAGCTATTGAACAACTAATAGACATCTTTGTTCAATTTGAAACAAGATTTGGTTTCTTCACGACCACTTTTATGCACCAAACCATTATAACGCTTAGAGATACACTTGTGACCATATGTGACACACTCCAGTGGAAACACAACCAAATCCCTCCAAGAGAAGCTGAATTACATGCATTCTTTCTTCTCATATTAAACGACATACTTACAATTAATGCCACATTCCCCAGATTAAGTCCCGCAGAGAAAACAAGAATTATAAGACAAATTAAACGACAGTGCAGAACATTGCACTATCTTCTTCGAAATTGTTACCTATAGCATGTCAAATTCGCAGATCACCTTCCAAGAGTTAGAATCACTCTCACGAGATTTTTACGCAAACTTGCTAGATATCCTCTCACTTCACCCTCCTCACAGAGCGATAACGCTACTTGAGGACTTAGTTGATTTTCTCTCAAACTGGCAACCGCGCGCTCTCAGGCAAATAGCATGAGCTCTAGACCTAACAACAAAAGACCTCCTCGACAATATCACTCAAACGTCACTACATCAAGTGAGTATTCCACAACCATAAGAGCACATCTAAACCCGTTTAGAATTACTGAAGAACCCAGACAATCCAACTTCACTGTTGCTCTCTTACAAGCCATAGTTAGAGTATTACAAGATATAATCAACAAGACATCTAACATTCAACAACAACTAATTCTTAACGGAATTTTTACTCACCTACAAAGTATTTCCAACAATATTGACCAAATCAACAGTGATTCAAATAAAATTTCTTTCAGTCCAAATTTACCAGAGCTCACGCCTGAATTTGTACGGATACACCTCCCTCAAACTCCCATAGTAAGAGACACGCCCGACTCGGACGAACCCTCGCTCGTTATAAACGAACAACCTCGCATTATATTTTGAAAAAAGAAGTTTTTTTAATTTTATTGACCTGAGATCAGTCAAATAAATCATCATGGCCAACCCTAACGAATCGGTAAAGTCAGATGACGCAAACTCTGACGAGCCAGACGCAATTTCAGATAGCCAAGTATTAAACTGTTTTAACAAACTCAGACATCTAGAAAATAGACCACCCCTAACCTCCCTTCCTGAAGACATAGCAAAACTCAAGCAAACTCAAAAATTTGAGTGGGTTAGACGCATGACATTAGAACAGGACATACACGACCAATTAAAAGAAACTGCAGCCAGCCAAAACTTACCTTACAATGACCAAATCATTCTAAACAAAACGGAAGCTGCTGCTTTCAAATTGTTCCGAAAAATGGGGTTAGAAGACACAACCCCAATTTACCTCCACAAACATGCCATACATGAAGAAGATCTCTCATTCTATTATCCAAGAGGAATTAAACCAAATCCAGTATTTATAACAGACTCCCCAGCTAGATGCATAGGAACACCAACTTATTCCCTCGCTTTAAAACACTTTACAGCGACCCACTGTCTAAACTCTGGAAAATCAGATTGCATAATGGCTTATGCAGAAACACCCCATCCTCCGGAGTTCAAACAAAACTTCAAATTCCCACCAGAAAAACCAAGAGAACTAACACCTATGGGCACCCTTACGGAATCGATCGACGAATATGAACAATTGAAAATTCAGATCGATAACCTCCAAAAAGAGGTTAAAACATACAAAGACAAAGAAAAGACTTTACACCTCAAGCCTAAAACGAATAAAGACATAAGTAAGATAATGTCTTCGGTGATTAAACAGATCGAATCCATCAAACAAAAAGAAACGGACCTGCCTATAGATAATGCTGAATGGGAAGAAGTTAAAGAGGCAATAGGTCCAGAACAAAGTCTAGACCTTATGTTCACACTCGAACGTCCCACAAACATCATAGCTAAAACTATGCCAAGATACCCAGAAAACCTTCCACTCTTGAAACCAAATATGATTCAACTTACAATTGGCTCCTTCAACCCTGAAATTGAAGAACTTAACGATTTCAAAGGTATCTGGGATAGTATTATAGACCACACAAAAGACTATGAAATTTACGAACATGAATACATATGCCTCTTAAAAATGGTCATGAAAGGCTCAGCTGCAAGCACTCTTAGATTAATTATCCGGGAATACAAAGGATGTCTTGATGACATCTTAACAGCAATCCAAGACATGTATGTCCCAGAACACACCTTCTTCGATGACTATGTCGACATTAATAACTTCGGAAGGCTCCCCAAAGAAACAATCAGAGCAACGATTAGAAGAGCATCGTTTGCAATCAACCCTCTGAAAAAGACAGTACCGGCAGTGGCATGGAATAACAAACGAGACACCATGCTAATCACTGTACTAAAACAAGTTATTGATCATAGAACCGCAACACATCTTAAACGTGAAGAGTACAAATGCCGACAGAATAACACAATCTTAGACATCGAGTCTATGATAAATATCGTCTCCCTCTATGAAGTAGCACACGATCTCATCCCAAAATCAGCTATTAAGTTGCAATTCAACGTCAACACTATGTCTCTCATTCAACCTATTCATGTTAATAAATCAGAAATAGAGGTCTTAAAAGAAAAAGTAGAGGCATTGACAGTTAAATCTCTTGTGCCAAAACGTCCTCGTATCGATACACCTATGGACACGAGACCCCCTCCCTTAAATCCTACGAGAAGGGGACTCAAGAGATCGCAGAGTGAAGGAAGCAACCGCCCGTCGCAAAACATCTCATCATCTTCTAGCAACGGACGCCCTCAACAATTAGCTCTTCAACACAACCCTTCTCAGAGAAAATCGATCCCCTCTACACCTTCCTCTCAACTTTCAAAATCATCAGGGTCATCCTATATCAGACCTTATCAAACACCTCCACCACCTCCAAAAGCGTTGACATACAACCCGAGCAATCAAAACACCCCTGACAAGAGGTCTCAATACCGCCCACAGACACCTAATAACTCTCTATCAGGATCTTCAAACTTCAACTTCAACAAGTCCCCATATCGCTCCTCGCAACGCTACAATTCAGGTAGGTATCGCAATAATTCTTCAAATTCCTCTTCTTACAGAAACAACAGAGGAAACTACAAAAATAACTATAGAGGAAGAGGACAGTACAGAGGACGGTCCAAAACATACCGTTTCTCTCGCGGAAGAAACGATGTTACACTTCACTTCTACAAATGCTCCACATGCCCAGACATGCACCCCGAAGGCGCAAGGTGTGAAGCAGAACAAGGTAAAACAATTTCATTTCACCCAAACTCGTGAATGCTCCAAATCCCATTGTTGCGGAGCAAACAATTCAGATTACACCCATTAGTGGAACAATGGCCACTAAACAAGACCACACAATTCATATGTCTAAATTGGCAATTCGAACCAGCTTCGAGCCAAAATTGCAATTCTTAAAGACGTTTATACATATCAATAATGGTCTCACTGTAAATACGCAAGCATTAGTTGACAGCGGGTGTGCAAAAACCGCTATGTCAACTACTCTTTTCAATAAAATTTGTGAATTAAATTCTTCTATTAAACTAACACAACAAAACATAAAAATCCAGACTGTTGACGGAACTAAGCATAACATCAAGGGAACAGTGCACCTCACTATTACTTTCGATGAAGACAAGACAATACCGATCTCCATTGAAATCCTAGTGATTGATGCCCTAACGGATCCGCTGCTTATCGGTGCTGACATTCTCACTAGCTCGCTCGTAGAGAAAATAACACCTCTAAGCATATTCTTGAAAGATGGCAAACGACGATCCATTATACCGTTTGTCACCAAGAATCTCCCTTCTCTAAAGGTCACGCCAGAGTGTCACCTTCGAATCCCACCTAAGTCCTCCGTAATATATGCACAGGACTTAGTCGGCTTCGACAAGAGAACTCAATCGTTAAAACTTAGTTACACTGACAGTCGCATAAAAATTAATTCTACTAACATTGATTACGATAAAATTTATTTTGAATTATTTAACCCTAGCACTAAAGAATGTTGTTTGGCTCCTAGAGTCCCTATCATTCGCATGACAAAAATCTCTCAAGCTTTAGATCCATCTTCAGACGAGTATATGGACGAGGAAGAACAAAACCAAGCAAAAATCGATTTCTACAATAATAAATTTCATCAACCTTCCATTACTCATTACATTGAAAGTCGAAATATGGTAACCGAAGCAGACAAAATTGACATTCCCACGATAACGACTCCCGAACAATTTCTTGATCTATTCGATTTTTCAAACTTGACACATGGACAAAGAGATTCAATCTCTAAAATAATGCTTGAAATGAAACAAGTTTTTGCACTCCACAAATACGATTTAGGTAAATGCAATGTGTTAGAGATGGACATTGAGCTTACCACCTCGGAGAGTAAAATACAAAAATACATTCCTATCCCCATGAATGTTAAAGATAGAGCGAATGAAATATTAGATCAAATGGAAAGATTTGACATCATCCGAGAGTGCCATGAACCATCACCTTTTTGCTCCAACATACTTGTCATACCAAAGAAAGACAAGGTTAATGTTAGACTATTATTTGACGGTAGACTACTTAACTACGATACAAAAAGACTACCTATTTCTTTTTTGTCAAAACCTGAGATCTTATCTCACTTAATGAAAAAGACACATTTAACCTCATTAGATTTTGCAGACGCATTTTATCAAATTCCATTAAGCAAATCGGCTCAGCCGTATACAGCTTTTTGGACACCGAATCAAGGCAAACGAATGTGTTTTACCAGAGCACCACAAGGTCTACGAAACTCTCCCCTCTACCTAAAGATGGCTCTTGAAAAGATTTTCTACGACATGGATAAAGACGTTCTCTTTTACGTAGACGACCTCCTCATCGCGACGGAAGGCAACATTGAAGATCATTTCGCTACGATAAAAGAGGTACTCTTTAGACTTGCTAAAGCAAACATGAAATTAAGACCACAGAAACTTTTAATAGCCAAAGACACCATCGAATTCTTAGGTATGATCTTTTCCAAAAATGAAATCAACATTCCTAATGCTAAATTACTCGCGTTCCAAAATTTACCAATCCCAAACACAGCCAAACGGCTAAAATCTGCTATATGCGCATTTTCTTACTATCGAACGTTCATTCCAAATTTCGCTCACGTTACTAGAGAACTAACCGACATGTCAAACACCAATCCCAAAGATTTCAAAGTAACGCCTGAGTATGAAACAAAATTCAAAGAAATCATATCTCACATATGTGCAAACGCTAAAACTTACCACCCAGACGCTAACAAACCCTTTTACGTACAAACAGATGCATCAATGTATTGCGCAGGTGGTAGACTTTATCAAAAAGATAATGAAGGTAACGAACTGCTGATCGCAGCAGTCTCGAGAACCTTCACAAAGACAGAAAGAAATTACACTATCTACAAGAAAGAAGCGTTATCATTGCTATACACGCTTCGCTCAATGGATTTCTACATCCAACACGCACCAAAACTGATCATTTTGGTTGACTCTAAAGCGCTAACGTACATAAGACTTGCAAAAGAATCACAAGGAATATTACTTAGATTTTCTCTTGAATTATCAAAATATGAAGCGGACATAATCCACGTTCCAGGAGAACAAAATGAAATTTCAGATTTATTGTCGCGACAACACAAAAATATACCCGCAATTGAAGCAAGCATACAATCCAAACGGACAATCTCAGAAAAAGACACAATAAAAATAATTGATGCTTTAACGGTCCCAGAAAAGTTAACTCTCACAAAATCGCAATTTTTCAATTTGATGAACGGTCCCTCACCTGTTGATGAAGAAAATAAGAAACCGGCAAACAAATCTAAAGCAAAAGAAGGAATAAAAAATATCAAAAATAGTCCGATCACATTAAATAACAGAAAAATAAAAATGCCAAGAACGACAAAATCGAATTCTAGACCAGGTGTCATTTTAAAAGCAAAAGCAATGACAACTAGAGGATCGCTTAAGAGAAAATCAGACACGGACACGCCCAATGACGCGAAACGTCCAATGGAGCAACCGCCGTCACTGCCTGAGGCGAGACTCCCAGCCCCACAGGTAAGTGAAACACCAATAATAGAAAATGATAATTCAGAAACTGATTTGCTAAGCTATTCTGATGTGGCCACTCAGATAGCTATCACGCAAAAAGGTTTTCTGACGAAAAAAGATTTTTTGCTAGCACAACTAAAAGATCCATTTATCTTACGTCAACTGACAAATAAAAATTCACATATTATCAAGCACGACGAATTATATTATCACAAGCTAGAAAATAATGAAAAGAAAATTATGTTGCCCGAAGCACTTTTGAATATTCTTATTCACACAAATCATTACACGGGACCCGGCATACATAAAACAAGAGTTCAAATAGAAAGAGATATTAGTTCCATCTATTTTATACCGCAAAAAATCTTGACAAAAGCAATAAAATGTCAAATTTCTGATTGCTACATTTGTCAGTTATATTCTAACGACAAAAATAACGACCAAATTGCTACATTAACCAGAACGGTAACGCCCAGACTATCTTGGTCGATAGATCTCATTACCGATTTGCCACTCTCAAAAGAAAATTTCAAACTCCTTCTCATCTGCGTTGATGATTTTTCAAATTTTATAATTGGCATTCCACTAAGACAGGCAACTAGCAAAGAAATAATTTATGCCATAAAAAATCACATTATCGTTCCATTCGGTCCACCTAAATTTATTAGATCCGACGAACAACCAGGTATTTACAACTCCACAGAATTTTTCGAATTTATGACGGAATATCAAATCGATCTTCACGCTACCGCCGTAGCAAGTCCATTTTCTAATGGACGCGCCGAACGAACAATACAAATTTTCAAAAAAGCTGCAAAGAAATACTTTTTTCAAACAAAAACGTTAGACATTTGGGATCAAACGTTTCAAATTGTCGTTTCTGCAATTAACAAATCCATTAACTCTTTCAATCATTCCCCAGAAGAAATAATGTTCGGTTATAAATCCACCGAAACTAATCCGTTAATAGACCTGTCTTTCACAAATAACCTGATGAACGAGAAAGAGATAGATCTTATCATCGAAAGAGCAAACATCATTAGAACCCACTATGACGCGAACAAAAAACTCAAGGAAAATGCCAATTTGACGTTTAAGAACAAAAACGTCCAAAAGAAAGAATTTGTTGTTGGACAAACAGTCCTCCATCGTCAATTACAAGTAAGTACCGGAACGGCATCCAAATGGTCTCCAGTTTTTACTGGACCTTACGTTATAGAACAGATTGATAATGCCGATAAAACTGCCATTTGCCGCCACTTAACCTCGCAAAAAATGATAAAAGCACATTTTACTAATCTGTCTTTATATACACACTCTCAAAATTCGTCTCGCATGCCGAATGATAGTTCACCCCTGTTCATTTAATGACACAAAAATAGTATAAATATTCTGCAAAAATTCAATCGGATATCAGTTCAAAGAAACTCTTTGACCTGAGACATCCTCATCTTCCGAGGTAAAGTCCACATAGTCCAAAAACTCTTTGTGAAGTTCACCTTCGATAACAATCGAAAGGTAAGATGGCGTTAAAACTAATAGTCACTTTATTCCTATCAGTCTGTATACCTCTGACTACTCTAACTGTACTCCAGTACCAAAACCTCTTGTATATTCCCACAACTGACACCCCGGTTACGGTTAACCCTCGAACAGTTCAGTTCTCTAGGCAACTTGATGTCTCGAATATACATAAGGCACTTCAAACTTCTAAAGCTTTTTACGATGAATACTTAGACTTTTGCAAAAAGATATCTGCTAAATCTAGTAAAATAAGTATAAGTAAAGAAAAAGATAACTGGTCAGAAGCAGTTCATAGATGTTACAACAACAATAACATAAACTTTGAAACAAGATCGCAGCAAGACATTGATACTTTAAAAGAAGCGTTTACTATACACAAAATAAATACGGCATGGGCAGGTGTTACAATCTCTGAAGGACAGCCTATATGGTTATCCAAAGCAGATAAAGTAACTCAAATTCCAATATGGCTAATTTATAGATCAGACGTCATTTCAATGATACCATTAACATTAGATTCACAACTAACGACTAAAAATAGCAACGACACTTATCTTTTTTACTATAAATTAGAAACAAACGGACAATTGAGAATAATGGCATATCCTACGACGACTAAAGACACTGAAACAATACATCACACCATTTGCACAACAAACTCCAGAGAATTCACCTTCACTTTAGACCTCATTAAAATGACATGCGCACGCGACACTAGACAAATCTTGCGCACACATAACACGCTGACAAAAGAATTTGACCAAATAGTTTCCCCTCAATCTTTTCACGAACTTCAGACAAGAGACGCTGATGTTGATTACGGTGAAACATTTAAAGCAAATTTTTATTGGGCTATGGGAATAGTTAGAATACCAGATTTTGAAAAAGCAAAAAAGATTATGTTACAAAATTCTAAATCTATTGAAGCAATAGCATTAAACATAGACACTATTAAGGAAGCAGTCACACTAACGCAACAAGACATCGTTGTCATGCAGAACAAATTAGAAACTATTCAACATGACATTTTGACAGTTTACTCGGACTTGGAAAACAAAATTAACATTTTTTCCTTACAATCAATAATTCAAAGCACTTTGCAAAAACTAGTAGCATCTATTGAAGCAGCACTCAATAACATCCCGTCTCCCTACGTCTTTGGACAAGGAGACCTTAATAATATCTCGGCAAAATACCGCATGAATAACATTCCTCTACAGAACGACTTAAGGAAAGTCACAGCAGATGTTACAATTATAAATAAGACCTTTCATTTCTTTTTCCAAGTACCGATCGATGTATCAGACAATTATGTCACAATTTATGAATTGAAAGTGCTTCCCTCCTTTTATAACAATAGCAAATGGGTTCCAGTAACAGAATACAAATACATAGGCATAACCACAGTGATGGACGAATTCGTTCTTCCAACAGATAACGAATTTTATAAATGCACGACCACACCAGTGTGTGCAATCTCGACACCTTTTGTAAAAATGGATAATCCTAATATCCCATGTGAAATAAACACACTGAAGTATAAAGACTTCAGATGTCCATTAGAACAGGTTAACGATACAAAACCAGTCTTCATCACTTATAACAATAAAACATATTACAGTGTCATGAATGAAACTAGTGTACATATAAAATGTCCAAAGTTAGGAACGAATGAAAGAGCATATATCAAAGGCTTAGGAGTTTTAGAAAGTAAAGCAGATTGCCCAATCTCTATTGCACCATATACTATCAGATCATCTTATATTCAATCTAGAGAACAGCTTGAACATAACGAACTCTTTAAAATTTTTCCAAACAATGACACTTCTTTCATCAAATACATCCCTCAACCAGTAATTGAACACACTACTCCTGAACCTATCAAACTAATCAATCACACTTCCATCACTGACTCCATCAAAGTCCTATTCGATAAAACAACAGTTAGATCCAACTTAGCTCAAGTTGCAGTTCTTTTGCTAACAATTTCAGCTCCCATATGCCTTTGCTGCATATTCTCGAGACATTTTAGATTATGGTTCAAAACTTGTTGTTTAGTTACCAAACCTTCTGTGTACTGGAATAGAGTTAGAGGTTATGAGGTTCCCGCTTTTATAAGACCCAAAGCTCATCAAAATGACACTTATAATGTAGAGAACCCGCAACCAAAGACTGAGGATGTAATCCCTACTTCTTCTGTGACCTTTACCTACGATCAACCGACCAATTTGCTCACGACATTATGGAACATGCAAGAGACCATAGGGCAAACGCGTAGACAGGTGACTAAAGAGGGACTAGGACTATACCCGAGAGTTGACGATGTGTCCAATAAACAGACGAAAAATGAAACATAACGCTTTAGCCTACCCACCTCTTTACCTACACATTGACTTCACAACGCACAGACTTTCTTACCCTAGCCCAGGGTACCAGCAAAAGCACACCTACCGTCTTCGTACGACAATCAAAGTTCCATTTCATAAATCTAGACTCATCCCCCTTATTCACCAAACTTGTCTAGATTCTTTTTTAGACGTCGTTCGAAGACACCAACAATCACTTCCAGAAAATCAAATAGAGGCGCCGGCAGCGTAAAACTTGTGCCATCCACTTCAGAGTGGCATGACTTTACACTACCATCAAAAGGCCCCACTATTTACTCCTAGAATTTTTTGAATATTGGTAATAATTTTAACAAAATATCTGAAGAACAAAAATTTATTATGCTGCCACACCCCATTTTCTTTAAAAAGGCAGC
>Ga0194117_10001744_pt1 | contig 24458 bp, 12 predicted proteins | sample TA2MahsurfametaG_FD_160579 | JGI IMG/M metagenome (GOLD analysis project Ga0194117, IMG submission 160579) | Freshwater microbial communities from Lake Tanganyika, Tanzania - TA2015009 Mahale N1 surface | ecosystem: Environmental > Aquatic > Freshwater > Lake | place: Tanzania: Lake Tanganyika...
TTTTTTTTCAGTAAAAATATTATAATCTACTGCATATTTTTAAGTGGAAAACTTTTACTTCCATAATTATAAATGAGCATATATGGACTCAGATCGAGCAAAAAGATTACATTATTTGTCTTTGACTAAAAATTGAAAGAAAGAGATTGACTTATTTTGGAATTTTGACTTTTCATACCATTATGCTTTAAGTGATTACTATTGTTCAAGTATTATGATAGTTGAGAGTACTTCATCTCGGCCCTTTGATCATAGTGTAGTCCAGAAATTGATTCAGCACTGTTAATTATTACTTTTGAGAATAGATCCATAAATTAAGGAGTTAGCTACTCCTCTTTTTACAGCTTTATCTTTATGGATTTCATATTATAAGAGAAATAAATACAAAAATAACTCAAGATGAGCTGGCTATCTTTGAAAATATAGACTTTTAGAATTGGCTCATAGGCTCTATTAAAAATTATTGCTTTATCAGGCTATTCTTAATTTGAAATCTTGTATTAATTACATTTTTGTAATTTATAAGCACTCTTCTATCTAAATTCCAACTAAAAATCTAAAGAAAAACAATAATCATTTTAGAAGCTGACTCATTTAATAATCTTCTATGAATTGGTATAATCCAAATAAAGAAAAGTCGATATTAATAAACCCATTATTCTTAATTAGCCAACATTCATAATCTTAATAGTTAATCGTTAATTTTATATTATAAAGAGCTCTCGTAATTTTATCTCAAAAGTTTGGAACTTTACCTAAATAATTAAACATAGATAAAAATTACTTTTAAAGTATGAGTTTTTCAAAATAAAAATTAAATCAATCCAATATTAAAAATTTTTGGAATACAAGGATTTAGATTCTCAAACAATTACTTCATTAAATAAGTTTACGATTCTTTCTCAACTTAAGAATGTTATCATAATAAATTATTCAAAGAATATTTGTACAAAATCAATAAAATTTCCAGAACTAGTTTTATAGAAAGTAGAAAGTTTTGATACTTTATAAATTAACAATAGAAAATATCTAAGAATACACTCCAAACAATCTTTATTCATTAAGTCTAAGATATTCTCTTTGTTAAGCATAAAAGTTAGCTCTTAAACCTAAATATCTGTATTTTTTATCATTTTTTGAAAGTTCTGCACTCAGCTGAGAGAAGTTTAAATATGATGTACTTGAGCAGATCAAATAAGATTTGAATTTCTGTAAAATAACTTCCATATTAAATGTTTGCATCGCTAAATACAAATATTCTTGAAGTTAGTTAAATTTTTTTAGCTTCAATATTGGATGAAACATCGAATTTCCATTTTTTCATTATTTCATACGGCAAAGACTTTGTGTAGTTGATATTTATTTCTTAAATAGAATTATCAAAAAGGCTTACCTTCAGGATTTTTGTTTTTTGTTTTAAAATATTTCCTTTGAATCCATAAAAGCAATATAAATCAATTTCAAATATTTGAAAGCTCAAGTAGAAAAGGATCAAAAAGTAATCAAAGGGGAGTTAAAAGTCTGAAATACTACTTTTAAGAACTCTACTGCTTTTATTTTTTGAATTTTGTTTATAACTGGAGAAATATGAATGTTAACAAGAGTAAAGGTAAAACCCAATTTTGAAATTAGTAAAAAAAAAAAAATTCTCACTCGAAGGTGTTTTCTTTGAATAATTGATCGCCAAGCGCATAGATTTGCAATTATATATTTAAATACAATTTGAATGATCAAAATAGCTTACAACAACTCTTATATTTGCATGAAATACTTAAAAATCAAAATTAAGCAATAACTTGTTTTTTGGAATTCTCAGAGAAAGATGCTTAAGAATTTACTATTTTTTAAGTGGATTTCGTTTGTTCGTTGTAGTTTTATTGTGTCGACTTATAAAGAATTCACGGAAAGCTATTTTTATATTTTTTTCGAATCAGCATATCCCTCCCGATCAATGAGCTAACTAGAGTAATCATAACCCTACGCTCCATAAGTTTGTCTCTCTGGGGATGAGCAGGACTGTTAGCAGATTTACAAGCGTAGAGTGGAAAAAAACTATGAAAAAAACATAGAAGGCAAATGGACATAAGAATAAAACTTGAAATACATACTTTTCATGGACTATCACAGCAAAATATTCATCTCCAAGTAAAAAAGAAAGTAATTTTACACTCATTTAGGTCATAAAGAATTTTCAAATCTTTAAGTGACTTTTTAACAACACGAACCCCTAGACAATGTAGGAGTCATTTCCAAAAGATCATGAATAAGTTTAAAAAGCTAAAAAAGGTCAAACAATATTACCAATAACAAGTTGGACTTGAGAAATACCAATAGGAACTTGAAAAACTATCTAGAGATATTCAGCCACCAGTTGTAAAATCTAAATAAACAACGGAGACAAAAATAGTGAGTACAGTAAGTATTTAAGTTCAGACAGATCCTTTGAAAGTTCAGATTTCAGATCTTTCAAATGGATAAATTCTGAAGCTTATGGCTTTATTGAATTAATATCAAAAAACTCAACTCCCTTTTTGGATGACTCAGCAACCACTACCTCCAAGATTTTCCCTATGATTGATCTTAATTTTATTCTTTTTCTCATCAATCCGTCTCTTTATGCCAATTAAATATTGTAAAGTTAGAAAATTTGTGGGATAGTTTAAAAGACTGAAATTTAAGTTCTATGAACTATTTATAGAAAAATTCGAATAAATTAAATCTTTTACTTATTATGTTATTTAAATCTTAATACTTTAATAATTGTGTATTCATCAAAGCTCTATCTCATCCTTTGGTTTGGTCTATTCAACTACTGGCTCAGTAACTTGTTCCTAGTTGGCCTCATTGTTGGTTTCAGCTTGAGCAGAGGAAACTACTTCTTTAACTTTTCCTTATTTATCAGCTTCAATCAATTTCTGAAGTTGTTCTTCTCTTTCTTTTGAAGTTGAGTTATATTTTCCTTCCTGTTATTCACTAATAACTGAGTTCACGTTAATGTGTGCATAATTGCCACTTGATTTTACTCCATTTTCAAATAATTTCTGAAGTTATGCGGCTTTTCTTTTGGAGATAGCAGTTTACATGAACTCGAATTCAAAATGCTAAGTTTGTTTTATGATTTGTCTCAAATCATCTTTAATCAAATTGATTTCACTATCTTGGAACTCATTGCTTGAAAAACTAAGAAAAATCTATTTGTAGGATCTTTTGGTCAATAACTTTTTGGCATCGTTAAATCCGTAGTTAAGATAAACTGTATTTAAATTTTACAAGCCAGCAACTGCTTTAGTGAGCTAAATAACTCCCTCATCACCCACATAGTTTTCATAGAAGTTTAAGCTGAGTTTAGTCAATTTTTTCAATTTTAACAAAAGATCTTTAGTTATTTCAGCTCCACCAGCACCTACTCTATTTACTCCACATCTGAAATTAAACTACTCTAAGTCAGTCAATCTACTCATTCCATTGATGAGATGTTTGAAGCCTAGATAACCAAAGTTCTTCGAAGCAACTCCAAGATTCAACTTTTTAAGTTGAGGCATTTTAGACAACAATTTTCCGACTGCTTTGGCTCCTTCATTCTTTATGTAGTTAAAATCAAGATTATAGCTAAGAGAAGTCAATTCAGGATGGTTGATTTCCAAAATGTTGCCAGAGACTGCTTAAGCTCCAACTTAAGTAATATTGTTAAAATAAAAGTCCAAACTTAACTCTTTCAATTTTTTCTGGCTAAGAATTGATTTTCCAACTATTTGAGCCCCTTCAGCTCCCAATTTATTAGAATAAAAGTTAAGATCAAGATTCTTAAGATTTGCCCTTGAAAGATGGGTTTCCAAAAATCCAACAGATTCTTTAGTCAAACCGTTTCCAATCAAAACCAAAGAATAGCTTTACAAATTTGATCCAAGACGACCGAATCGAAGATAGCTATCAAGAACACTATCATTTTTTATTGCCAAAATGAGAGAAACTTTGAGAGTTTTCACAGAGTTCAAGTTATTGAGTCTTTTTGCAAGAACTTATCCCAATCCTTCATCAGCATCAATTGAATCAAAACAGATTTAAAGATGAGTTACTCCATTAGGAATAAGAGACAAGACATAATCAGCACCTTGAGTTCCAATAGGATTATTGGCCAAGTTAATCTTAATAGCCTCATAAGTGTTGAACTTAACTGGCAAGAGAGTTTTTATTCTATTGAAACTGAGACTTGACATAGCCAGTGAGAAATCTAACTATTTGATAGTTTGTATCTTGTAGGCATCTTGAAGCTGCTGAATATGATGGAGTTGACCATTTTCTTCAGTCCAATTAGAGTGGTATTTGATGTGAGTATTGCTCAATTCAAACGCCTCATGCTCCTGGGGTGCCAAAGCAAAGTATTGTACGACTAAAACGGTCATAAAAAAGATGATTGCTCCTGTTCTCCAGTCTTATTCTGCCATGTATATCTTATAAATTAAATATCTTAAATTTTACACGTCATCTAAATATAGTACATAATAATGTTATTTATCAAAAACCTAAAAGTCCTAGTCTATTATTCAATCTTTAACATAACAAAGGATTTGATACTTCTTGTCTCCCCAAAGGTTTACGGCTAGATAAGAGCTCAATTTTTGAGTTTACTGCAAAAGTCAGCAAATTTTGCCTCCTTTCAAGATCTTTAAGCTGATAAAAGTAAGTAAGCTCTTCCAATAAACCAAAGTTGTTGCTTATATTATTCTTTAAGAACTTTATTATGTTCACGAGTGCTTGATCATACGAATCTGTTTTGAATTCTATAGGATACTTTTCCCTGTATTTAGCATCAAATCTATCAATTATGTCTCTAAGCTTCGCCCATCTTTCTGATGAACGATAAGAGTTAAAACCTTCCACTTGAAGAATATTCTATCCTTCCCTAAGTCTCATCAAAATCTAAATCTTACCCATAATCTTAGTGACTAATTCAGCTTTAAGGAGATTAACGTCTGGTAGCATGTTATGCTATTACAACAAATCGTAAAGATTTGACATGAATTTGCAATAGTGAATCTGTGATAAAATGCACATTTAAGTGTTACTTGAGTTTTAAGGAAGATTGTTTATAAAATTTAGAGGTTAGAGTGGTTTAGATATGGGCGTTTAGCTACTTTGGAATAATTATACTTTATTGGAATATATGTTCTATCTAAAAATAGTCTTATGGCGTTATTGTTGGTGTGGCTAAAAAGGATTACCATTTTTGTTTTCAGCTTTGTGAGCAGGTGATCTGTCTCTATATTGATTAGATGTTCCAAAATGAGGTAATTTTTGTCTTTATTCTTTGCCTTATTCGTCTATATTATGAGATGTAAAAGTTTTAGAAGATACTGTTTGATTTTGAGAGTGAACTTTAAGCATTGAAAGTGGTTTATATGTTGGATTATTATTTCCTTCAGGTTACACTCCCTATATATATTAGTAAGCGATTGGCCAGTCATAGTTTATGATAAATTAAGGAGTCGCTCTTTTATCATAATCTATCTGCAAGCACGATCTGATGAAGTTTTTATAATGGTCACTAAGTTGGACTTCTGGCTCAAACATTTAATCAATGGAAGTTGTTGTTATTTTTTAGAATAAGATCGATTAAACTTTTTACTTCCATGGAAGATGTCCATAAATCATTTCATAAGCGATAATTCCAATACTCCAAACATCACTTTTGTATGAGTATCTATTAAATTTCAAAGATTCTGGTGGCATATAGTAAGGAGAACCTACATTATAGTCAAACTTCTAGAGACATCTATCAGAATGAATGGCAAAGCCAAAATCAGCAAGCTTTACTACACCTTTTCTGATAAAGATGTTTGCAAGTTTAAGATCTCTGTGAACAATATTCATCTCATATATCTATCTGTATGCATTCAAAAGCTGTTTGAGTATAGATTGAGCTTCACCTTCACTCAACTTCTTTTTTTTACGTAGCAGTTTTGCAACATCTTTTCCTTCACAAAATTCAGTTATGATATAGAGGTTGTTTTTTGTTTTGAAAACGTCATACAGTTTTAGCAAATTCACGGGGTTTCCTGCCTTTATCATTTACAAAATGTTTATTTCTTCATTCATGAACTGCCGACTTAATTCATCTTCTTTCTTCAGATCAATCACCTTGATGGCCACTGGTTCATCTTTATAAGAAAAGCAATACTGTTTAGCTAGTTTTTACCTCTATAGACATGGGAACTAAATCCTAATCCGATTTCATCTGATAAGGCGTAGGCGTAGTGCTATATTTTTTTGAGAGCAATCATACCATCTGCTACCATTTTTTTGGGCTAAGCTGGCTTGATTGTCATAGTTATTTTGTTTTCAGTCATGAATTCCTTAATAACTGTTATGTATTTAATCCTTAGAATTATGAAATTAAAGGACAAATATCATGAAGCAAGTTTATAATAATAGTTTTGTTCTACCTTTTTGAATAATAAGGTAAGATCATCTACAACTAAGACAATCTAGTTATAACGAATGTATTTTTATAAACACTAAAAAATCATTTCACCTAAACTACTTCTATGTTATAGAAAAGTCCATAAATAAATCCTTTGCACTTGCCATCAACTTTCAAAAGGACAGAAATCTCGTTCATTCCTACAGTTCCATAAAATGGAACAACTTGTTTAGAAACTCCTGGAACAACATTGATGTTTGTAACATTTTGGTTTCCTTGAATAATAGCAGTTATCTTTCCAGTAGGATCAATTTTAGTTGAACCAGCAATGATCAAATCAAAACTAATTGAGTAGTAGGTTTCTTTTGTTATCAAAGCATAAACTTTAGATTTATTACGAATTCTTGAGGGCTCGTAGACATAATCTAAAATTTATTGGGTTAGAGTAGGCCTCAATTGTGGAATGCTTGAATTTGAAGCAGGCTAAGCAATCACACTAGGTGTGCTCTTAGAGTTGCTATCTGTTTGAATTTCAGTTGTGGCAAGCAATCTAGCATTAATTTTATCTGCCTGCTATTCAGGTTACTTGTTTAAATTTGTTTGACTTAGTTATTTTTTGAGGATTGGCTCCTATCGTTTTTGAGTTTATTATGAAGTTTCATTGAGCTATGGTTTGGATAAATTTTTAGTTTAAATTACAGTCGGTAGAACAGTTATATTTCTTTTGGATTTCTTATTTCCTGGGAGAATGTAAGATGGGATAAAGATGTTTGATAGTGCGAGTTGGACTAAGAGGAGGATAACTAAGATGATTAGTTTGTTCATGTATTTATTATGATTGCTAATTTATGATATCGTATTTAAGTCTATATTAGCAAGTGTATTTAAAATTATTGCTTATATCAAATTAGCAAACTCATCTCCAAGATAAAAAAAATCATAAAAATCTTGATTTTGAACACACTATCTAATAATCATTAATAAGTATAAAATCCAAAAAAACTAAAATTGAAATGCTAAGGTTAATTAAAAATGAATAATTTTTTTAATACTGGAGACATTTAATGTAAGAATAATTCCATTATCATTCTCTCCTTTATAACACATACAAGGCTTAATAGTGATTTGTCAATGGGAACAAGTCAAAGCCCTTCATTGATTTCATTATAAATTCAGGTGCTCTCCTCTTTTCAGTCATCGGGAGAGTAAGTTGAAGTAGATTATCTTGAATGGCGCCTGCATTACAAGCCACATAGATCAAGTTATTTAGTCCTCTACATCTCCTCAAAGCTATCATTACTTATTTATTGAATCCAGCTCGAGGAGGATCTAAAATAGCTACGATTTTATTTCCTCGATATTGATCACAAATCTACTTTATGAGATCTTCAGCTCGCCCAAGGCGTGCATCATAGGTAGGAGAATTCTTTTTCGCATCCTCAACTGCTTCTGCGCATATTTCAACACCTACTACTTTTATATTAGGTAATTTGTCCTGAATAGAAATACCGATGGTTCCGATTCCACATCCTAAATCTAAAACAACATCACATTCCTGTACTGCCTGAATAATATGGGAATACAAAACTTCACACATTTAGATGTGAATTTGCAAAAAAGCGGTCGGTGAGACTTGGTAAACTCTATCAAATATTTTTTATTGGTAGTAAGGCAGACCATAGAGTAGTTCAGGTTTTTCATTTGGTACACTATCAGCTTATCCATTATAGTCTAAAAAGCTGAGACCAACTAGTCCAATTACTGATCTTTTCATATAAGCGATCAACTACTCCTTTACTTTCTGCAACAATTAGGCTTAAATGTCTTGAGTACGGCATACTATCATTACAAATGACTGTTTCAATCTTTCAGATTATCTAACAATCAAATAACGCCAAAAACCTGTTTGTTTGATCCTGTCGTAAGGAGTCAGGCTAGTAAAATTGTTTTTAATAAATTGTTAAAGTAAGGCTACTATTAATTTTGTATTTCTACTGATTATCTTTACATTTCTTGGAGTTTATACAGTTATTGTTTGATTTGAATAGCTTCCCTTATTAAAACCGATGACAATTTCCCCATCTAAGTTGTACCCAATGGTGAACTAACTTTTACTGCGATAGCCTTATCTTTTAGCAGTGCACTCTATAAACTAATCAAGTTTTAGTTGTTTAATCTATTCATTTTCTTTTAATCTTCTTATAACTTCGTTATCTTTGAAAAATTGTCTATTATAGTTTTCGATGACTCTGTTGATATCTGCGATTTTAGTCTTAACTTGTTCTTAATAAGGCAAATTATGAAGAGGAGAGACTATATCTTCAATTTTAGTATTCCTCACTTTTTCCCATTACTCTTCGGTTGCAACAACTTACTTCTTTTCAGCAGCTCTCGTACATTATTCAATACTCATATACTCGTTTTATGAGATCTGCATGTTTTACTGCATAGACTTAGCTTTTATCCTTTTGTTTTTCGCATGATTTTTGTTAAAATCTTCTACATTTACAGGCTACGAAAATTTTACTATGAAGAAGGATTTATTTTTTTGCTTGAGAAGTTGGGTTACATTGGCATGCTATCCAAAGTTTTTGCAAAAGTACTTGTAGCATTGTTTGGGGTCGAAAAATTTTTAAATTCCCCAAATGCAAAGACATTTTGAATTCGTTTCATTCTTTACTTATCTTTCTACCTCTTCAAGATTGGTTCCCTATCTTTTGGGAGAATTCTACATTCTAAAACTTAGATTATAATGTTGAAACGTAATATAAAAGAATATCACCAAAAAATATCTTAAATAGGTTTATTGAGGATCGATTATAAGGAAAATAAGATCAATTGGTGAATAGATTGGCTATTTTAGCTTTGTATTTTTCCTTCAAAGTAATTTGGTGGGCCTTACTCTTCATGTCTTATATCTATTTGATGAGTTAGTTATTGACCTTTAACAGATGCTAATACTTTAGCCTATGTCTTTAACTTTCTAGAATGATTTTATTCTGTTACTTTTCTATTTCTTATCTTTCCCTTTCATACTTTAGCTGAGTCTATGCAAGTTTCCTATCGTATTCGTTAGATTTAGCACTAATTTCTTACTGTAAAATAGAAACTTTCTTTGAATATAGATTTATCGATGTTTCTTTGTCATGTTTTAAATTCTAAATTTATAACAAAGCATGCTTCATTTAGAATTCATACTTCTTTATTATATTTTACTCCATATCCTTAAATTATTTTTTTAGACTGTTATTTTACTATATTTGGTTTTAGAGATTAGCTTATAGTTGTGAAATTATCTATTTTGCTTTTTTCTTATACTGTTAGTATTACTATTTTACAGAAACATATTTACTCTCCTAAAGTTATAACTGTTTTTTTCTATTGTGTATTTTCTATTACATCTGTCTGAGTTATTATTAATGTATTGCTTACAATTTTTTGTACAGATTTTAGTTTTATCTTCTCAACTCTTAAATTTCTTACCCACGGTTTTCAGCTAAATAACTACTTAAAAATGATTATCGTCTTGCTTATTTCTATTTGTTGTTTTACTGGCTTCTTTTTGTCAGTCTTCTGATTTAATTTTATAGATCTTTGATTTTATTGACTTAAGCATCCAAAGATTGACTCGAGTAAGCCCCATCGCCTAAATTATTCATCGATTTTATTGATTCTTTAGATTGAACTTCTTGTGCCCAAAGATTAAATCTTTATAACTATGCCTCCAAATTATTATTTTTTTAAATAACAGCTTTAAGTTTTTATGTGATAAGTCTGTTTTCTTCTGAAAGTTGAGAAATGGTTTCTTTGTAAAGTATTATATTTTGTTTCATAGTTTACTACCTTTGCTGATATACTGTCTTTTTGAGTTAAGCTTCTTTTTTCAGTAAAGTTAATTACTTTAAAGTGGACTCATATTTTTACTCTATGAGTTGTGATGTTTTTTTCAAATTTTAATAGGCTAGGTTTTTCTTTCTTAAATCCTAAAGCTAAGCTTTGAACTGTTTGTTTTAATTGTTCGCTTTGTTAAAATGAGCTTCATAAGAATCTGCTTTTTGAGCGAAAAGATCAAGTTATTTCTTTAGCGCCTCACTCTATATTCCTAATATTTTAATTTGTTGCTGTAAAGATTCATTTATTTCATAAATTTATTCTGCCATAAAGTGGATTTTTTATATTTTCTACTTCTTGTCTGAATTATTCATAACTCCTGAATATTCCTCTGGCGATTAAATAATGTTAGCCAGCTAGTTACTGTTTTAACTGTCTTAATAGTCGTATAAACTCGTCATCTTACTTTACTTAGCTTTGACAAGATGAGATTTCTTTATCTCAGTCAAAATATTGTATATTTTTTCTAACTAGTTGTCTAAAATTGACTTTTAGAGTTTAAGTGTTTCTATTTCTTCATAGTTGTTTTTGATAATTTCTTTAAGTTGAGTTCTTTCTTTATCAAATTTTTGTTATAAAATGACCTTATTTTGCCTGATGTTTTCCTCGTGAGTTGAACAAAAATGAGCTGATTGTTGACTCAATTATGTCTAAATTTTTCTTTTATAATACTATATTTCCTCTTTCTGTCTTTCCTCTGCCTCTTTGATAAATTTTTTATTGTTATAAAGATTTTAATCAGCCAAACTGATCTATTTTTCAAACTCAGCTTTTAAGTTCTCGATATATTCCTGTTGTTGGCTAAGCTCTATTTCCATCTTATATATTTTATTTTATAGTGAGCCATTCTTGTCAGTCTGATCCTCTAATTTCGATTTAAGCTCTCTCACTTAGATTTACAATTAGTCATTTTTTTGCGAATAAAACTACAAGTCTTTCAACGAAAGTGCGGATTATTGTAGTTTCCCTTAGTATAGTTTACATTTATATTCGTACTATTGAATTTTGTTTGTAATAGTTTTGACCAAAATCTATTTCTCCTCACTAAGTATTTTCTCAAGTTCATTTCTATACTTTATTTATAATTCTTGAAGCTAATTAGTCAGCTCATGTATCTGCTCGTTTTGTTCTTAGATTTGATTCAAAAGTTGATTTTACTATACCCTTCTCTATTCACTCAGCATCTGGAATTTCCTTCTTTATGTCGATAAAGTATTACTTGTCTCATTAAATTTCATCTCCATAATTTTCAACTTGTTCTCATAACTATTTTTATATTGTTGCATTTCTAAATCAAAATTGATTTTTAGTTGTTCGTATTTTATGTTGGCCATTTACCATTTTTATTTCTATAACTAGATTTTTTATAATAATCCTTGCTTTTAATATTGCCAATTCGTCATCAAAGCTGTTTTTTCTTGTAAACTGATTTCTAGTTGGTTTCTTAGTTACTTCTGTAACTTTTCTTTGGTTTAATCGGCTATCGTGAGTTTTTATTAATAATCTTTTACGATAGTTGTCAATTCCTACTTGAAAGCAGTTTATATTTATTCCTTCATTTTGGAGAGAGATCTACCCTCCTATCTTCGATGCATTTCTAAACTTTTTAGTGATTTTTCTTTTTCTTACTTATTGCGTTTCAATTACTATTCAACGCTCTTTTTTAATTTTTTTAATTATTAAATCTTATTCTCTAATTATTTTTGTTGATTTCTCCATCTTTTTGTTAGCTCGTAAAACAGCTTTCGTATTTATTTTTACAGTGAAACACAGTAAAAGTGCTCTAAATACTTTTAATTCTTGAAATAAATTAGGTATTTTTGTGAGTAAATCTATTTCAATTCGCTAAGTGACTCTTAAAGTCTATTTTCAAACTGTGAGTGATTCAAAACTATAATTTGAGGGTATATCTAAATTATTCTTCTGTACAGATAGTCTTTGATCTATTATGATATTGATTCAATGTTGATTTTCTGCAGTTTTTCTATTTCCTATTTTACTATGTGTTTTAACTGCAGCTATAACAATTATTTCGAATTCTCTGTTGTAAACTCTTTAACTTCCAATAACTCTTACGCTAGTAACTCTGAAATTTCTTTACTCAAATACTAAATGTGTTCTTGCTTGACTGGCAAAAGTTTTTTAAGATTTTAAATTTTATTATGTATCATCTGGATTAATTTTTACTTAAACATTTCAATTTGATACTTTTTGACTCTCTAATAACTACAATTCAAATCCCACTCTAACTCACTCTTATTCATCAATTAAGTAAATTAAGTCATTAAAATTTTTATATTTTTGTCTGAAATTATTACTCCTTCAATTTTTTTAGTTTTTAAACTTCTTTACAGTCTCTTTCTCAAATCCTGTATCTGCTGTTTGAACTCTTATCTTAGTTACATTTTATCAACTTCATGCAAATTGTTTAGCTTAGCTTCATCAATTACTGGCCTAATTAAAGTGAAACAGTGACGTTCTGGAAAAACTTTTTTTAATAACTATTTCTCACCTTTTATGTTTCCTTATTTTAAACATTACTATAAGTACTAATCCTATGTAAGTTATTTTCCTTCCTTGTCAACCATTTCTAAAGAGAAGTCTCTTAAAACCCAAAATAAGCTAATTTAAGTTGTTTTCGACTGTAAAAATTTGGCCTCTTGACAAACTAAGGCTAATTTTCCAATAATATTTTCATCAATAGCTCCAAAAGAGTTATAGAGGAGGATATTGCTTATCAATAGAGTAATTAGAAATATTTTTCCATCGTAATTTGAATCTTTATCAATAGATCCGAATCCCTCTGTGTCAAGCAACCATATTAAATGTCGATTATATTTTACGGGTTAGCTCCAAATATTAATACCTTTTGTACATGCCTCTGTTGTGCCGCTTGTTTAGAAACCTTCATAATCAAAAAACAGTGAATTGAGTAAAAATGATTTGCCAGTTCGATATTCTCCGCAAACGGACAGAAAACAATACTATCCCTTAAAGGTGGAAATATGCCTTAATGTTTACTATTCGACCATTAATTCTGTTTTATAGACTAGTTACTTCCTTAATGATTTTGGTAGATGAAAGCTAGAACTTTTCCTTTTTTGTCTTGTAACATTGTTCAAAAATTATAATTAAATTACTATATAAGTGAGCCTAAGTTTAAAGATTTTTTAAGTTAAAAATTATTTTTACTAATTCCACTTCTCCAGAGTGTCCTCGTATATTAATAAAGAGTATAAGGATTAAAATAATCCAAGATGTTTTTCATATAAAATTTGACAAGTTATTAATTTGATTGAGTATTATATTCAAATACAATGAAACATCACCAAGAAGAGATAGAATTAGAAACTGAAACTTCCAAATAGATTAAAACTACCTAAAGCATTCATTTTGACAATAATAATCGTAAATACAAGATGAGAGTAGCTAATGATGACTCCGATGAAGATGATAGAGCTCCTCCACTTATTAGTCACAAAACCTTTGGAAATCTAGTTATGATAAGATCAAGATTTCCACATCTCTCTCTTGGACCAGACTGTAAAAACAACTCTATCTAGATTGCTGCTTTATCGCTGCCTTCCTTGCATTTTCTACTGCAAGTTATTTTCTCATCAGACTCGTTCTCGAGACAGCAGAGAGTCCTATATTCAAAATTGCAACACTTACAATCTGTGCAGGACAACCATTAAGCTATCTACTTGTTGCTTTAAGCAATCCAGGTGTTATAACTACTCCATAAAAAGAAGGAGCAGATTCTAAAAATTGCAGTAAATGTCAAATGTTAGTCCCTCGACATGCTAGGCATTGTTCAGACTGCGATTTATGTGTGGATAATTACGATCACCACTGCCCTTGGGTTTCTAAGTGCATCGGAGGCAACAATTTAACCCGTTTTTACATATTTTTAGGCATGACTCCAATATATTTCATCTTCATGATTGTATCTTTTGTGGTTTGCATGAGCAATAACGTCTTAAGAGTCCAACAGCTTTCGAAAAGTGCTTGACTTCTTGATCAATATCTTCATCTTAAATTACAAGTTTATTTTCTAAATGATTAGTTTTGATTGAAACAAATGATATAATATCACCTCCTCTTAGGATTTTATTAAGTGTATGTTGTGTAAGAAGTCAACCTTTTATCTCTGGGATCTTATTTGTTCTAGAAATAGTATCCATCAAAAAGACTTTGAGTCTCTCCATCTCGGAGCATCAAAAAAACCTCTTATTGGTTTTACACAATGGTATCCTCAGAAATCTGTTATTTATAGGATTCATAATCCTCTTAGATACTGATTGGGCGAAAAGGTGCTTTCACCTTTTTAGTTAAAATTCTTTACCATTAAACATCTTGCAACCAGGGATGTTGCTTGATTTCGTCTATCCCCGTAACTCCTAATCTTGCATTCGCATTTCTTAGGAGAAGCTAAATAGAAAATACTTTACTTTGTTTATAAAATCTATCGCATTAGGCGACCATTTGTAGGGTAGTTAATCAATTCTTACTTGAGCTTGCCTAGCGAGCATGTTTTATTTTATCTCCTTTCTGTCTTTACCAACGTAAGGTCGTTTTCCTAACATAAATTCATAAGCTATAACTCCCAGTGCGAAATAATCAACTGTAAAGGAATGATCTTTACGACACATTACTTCAGGAGCCATATAACCAGGGGTACCACTTGTATCATTTGAGTTATTCTGTCTAAACTCTCTTGATATGCCCAAATCTGTTATTCTTAAGTATCCTTCAGAGTCTAGAACAAGATTTTATGGCTTTATATCTCGATGAATTATCTTATTTTTATGGATGTATTATAACCCTATTAAGATGTTAGCAACGAAAAATTTTGTTTATTTTTAATTGAAAAATCGTTTGTTTCCAAGATGATATCGCAAATCTCCTCCATCAAGATAGTCCATTATAAGATAAAGATTTTCTCTATCTTGAAAAGCATAAGTCATGTTAACTAAAAATGAATGATTCAATTTTGACAAAAACTACTTCTAATTCATAACTGAAGTAACTGATTTCTTATTTATGATTTTTGCTTTGCTCATCTATTTCATTGCAAATATTTGCCTACTTTTTTTACTCTCAACTTTCCATACTTTACCAAAACCTCCTTTGCCGATTGGATACAAAACATTAAACATCTTTTTGCTGACTTGTTCTAAAAATTTAGAGGGAGAAGATCCATTAATTGATCTTTTTCGGCTGAAAGCTACCTCGTTCATTTGAAACAGCATATCTTTTTCGTGTTTTTAGGGATTATAGCTTTCTAGTTGATTAGATTACTTTTTACGAACATCTGTGAGCTTCATCGAAACATTGTATCTTTATACAAGACAATTTACATTGAGACTCTGGGGTTTTGGAAGACAACTGAATTTTTTTATTCTTGAAGATTGTTAAATCCAAAACTTCCGCCTCGACGGTGGATCTGTAATCGAGTTGGACTTTTACTAGTGTCTTATGTTTATTTCATTGACTTTTTGGGAGAACGAGCTGTTAGTATGGGAGATCTTTCAAGAAAATGATCATAATAAGATTTCCTATTTTCTGGGTTGAGAGGATTACTATACGCTGTTTGTGCAAATACTGAAACATTTTTAGTGCCTCTAAGTTTTTGTAGATCTCTGATATTGGACATTCCAATAATTTTATTATTACAGGTTAATTAATTTAATCTGAATAACATTGCATATATTCGTTTTTAGATATGACACAGCAAGCTATCTTCAAAAATGGTTTTTGTAAAAAATAATTTCAAGTAAATAAACTAACTCTTTATTTATAGTTTTTATGTGGTATCAAGTAGATTAGATTGGGTATTCAATAAGTGAGGATTAATATAAATAATGAAAATAAACTTTATGAGGTAGTGCTCAGATGATATCCTTAAAGAAAATCATGAGCTAAGAACTAACATCTTCTTAATTAAACAGCAACTTCAAAGTACAATTTTCTTCATACAGATTTTTAAGATAGTATGGTAGCCTTCATCCGATAATCACAAGTATAGGTTCAAATAACTAACAATCCTCACCAAACTATTACTCTTTTCATATAAACAGTAAGCACCAGAATTGCAGACTATTAGATGCGTTTCAAAAAACAAGAGGTTAATATAAAGATCCTAAATAAAACAATCGAGTAGTTGTAAGTTCAAAACTAATAGTTCAAAAAGTAAAGGGTGTAATCCGAGAAGAGATAAATTAAATTGAAATAGTAGATGGATACTATATAAAAGAGGTATTATGATTTGGCTCGAAAATTTTCATAATATTAGCTTTAGTAATAAACGTTGAAGTAGGAAATTAAATCTATCAATTAAAAATCTATCATCGAGAGGAGCATCCAAGAATATATAAAGAAAAAGTAATTTGAAGTTGTCAAATTAACATGCCACCAACAATATGTTTAATTAAGAGAGAAGATATAGCAATAAAATCTCGAATTGTAAAACAAATATAAAACCTAAATCTTGGAAAAAGACAAAACAATCAAATAGATGTAAAAATTAGTGGAAAACTTAGTTATTAAAATAAAACAAGAATCAAATGAAAAAGAAATATTCTCTCCTACGTTAGAGAGGTTTCAATAGACAAATAGATTAACAAAAACTATTGATGACATCAAGTAATCAAATGCCTAGTTTAAGAAGAGATTAAAAAATCTATAGATAGAGAAGTTAGAATTGTAATCAAAGATAATGCAGAGAAATATTGAACTTTACAAATTGCAGAGTTAATTTTAGTAACAAACAATTGAAAAACTAGAATCTGAGAAAAAGTTAGCAGCGTTTATGAAGTAAATATAAAAATCATAAAAGGATAAGCATGCTATGGAAGAATACTACGAAAAAAAATGGATTAGTGATTATAAGAAAGTAAAAGCTCAACTTGAAAAATCTTTTCATCAAAAAAACTAAGAATTTTAAAGAGCATTCGCTGTTAGAGTTCAAGAATTTGAAATCAAAGTGATCGAATGGCTTGAAAAGGTCAATATTTATGAGCGTAAAAACAAATAACTAGAGAGAATCCACAATTTAGATTCAAATGAAAAACAAATACTTAAGAAAGAAATAGACAAGCTTCTGTTTTAGAAGTAAACATTGAATTCTTAGCTAACATAAACATGGAAATTGAGTAAAGAGTAAATAATAAGCTTAAAAGTTATGCATCTTTAGCAAGAAAAGATTTATAACTAGCATATACGAATTTTATCTAAAGATTTAGAGAAGCAACAAAGTCATTTGGAAATTTAATCAGAAAGGATTGAAAATAAAATCAAAGATCTGGTTCAAAAACATTAAGCTTAGCTCAAAAAACAATTAGAAGATCAAAAAAAGAAGCATGAAATTTAGAGAGAAACATTGATAAGTAATTATGAAGGAAAAATAACAGAGCTAAAAGAATAAATTTTTTTATAAACAATCAAAATGGAAAAAGTAAAGCAAGAACTCACGCAATAATTTCAAAAATAGACTGAAATAATCAAATAACGATATTAAAAACAAATAAAGTAAAAGGAGGATGATTTGCAGAAAAAGTTAGAGAAAGCATTTCATAAACTCAAAGACTATTAACATAAAACAGTTTCAACGAAGAAACAACATGAAGAAACACTTCTAGTGGTTGAAAAATAGAAAACTGAACTTTAAAAATGCATATAAGATTTGAAAACCTAACTAAAAAATTATGAAATTTAATTGAAATTAGGCAATGGTGACAAAAAATAACTTATAGATCTAAATAGTTAATTAAAGAAAAATATATGTTTTTTAAATTAAACAATCCAAAACAAAAACAAATAAATTTGGGAAATAAAGTTGAAACAAAAGAAAGACCAAGATATAGCTTAATTTTTGACAAAAAAAAGAGATTAATGGCTGAACTAATTAATAGAATTACAGAAGACATACCAGAAATAGTTTGAGTAGCTCAAAAATATATTTAACAGACAATCCAATATCTACAAATCTAAAATATGGGAACTTGAAAGACATTATAAAAACCAGCCATTAAGCAAAAAGAACTATGATAAATTACTCTCTCTTCATTTTGAAAAGGAAGAATTAAAAAACGCTCTAGAAATCAAGTAAGCTGAAAATATTGTGCTTAGCCAAGTCAATGAAATTTATGAGACACAACTAAGAATGAGCCAAGACAAGTTTAACAAAACTTAGTTCAAAGAACCAAGTGCCATTTTCACGAGGAAAATCGATCGACATCGAAAATTTACCGAAATAAAAATTACGAGCAAAAATAATACTGATTCCAAAGACATTGCCAAGATGAAAAAATACATTAGAAATTCATACAAAAAGCAGCAGTATATGAGTTTGGCCAAAGCAGGATACAAATAGGTCCCAGATTTTGAGAGGATCAAAACAAATCCAGTCTGATTTATATTATGTATGGTCATATTACAATTATAACATCGGATTCATTCAAGACAGGCTAAAGGTACTTTGGTTTAAATTCAGCAGTAATATTATAATTTAAAAAGATTGAATTATGAGTAGCAGGAATGAACGTTAATATCATTCGGAAACAAGAAAAAGGACTTAAAAAGAAGACTTAAAACGAGAGAAGATTTAGCTATTAAAGTTCAAATTCAAAAAAGCACTGAATAATCTCCACAAACTGAAACGCTAAAATAATGAAGACTACGATCATCTCAGGTAGCTCATGATCAACAGCTAGAGGCTGAATAAAAGAGCATACTAAAGCAGAGAAAAGACTAAACAGTTAATTAGTGACTCCTGGGAGTAGAAGATGAAAATGAAAGCTCTTTCTCCTTCTATAGAAAATAATTAAGTGTCAAATTTTAACTTGCTAGCATAATCTCCAATTTAAAAACATAAACCTGTTTAAAATGAAAAACAAACAAATGTTTAAAAAAATATGACACCTGTTAAGAGAAAAATAGTGAAAAGAGATTAATAGTCAATATAAAAGCTATGTGCACTCAAAAGACAGTAAATTGAATAAGTTAGTGTTTAAAACTAGTATTCTGAACGCAAAAGTTCCAACAACACTCCTAAACATAGTAGAACTGCAGATTCTGATTTAAAGTAGAGTTTACTGCAAAAAAAATCAGTATCTTCGAAGAATGTGGGACTGCGTGAGCCTAGTATGACAGCCTATAAAAAGAAAGTTTTGAAGGAAGGTATTAGGCCTTACATAATAGCAGTTATTTTTTCAATCCTTCTTCTATTTTGGATGAGACTATGACACGAATTCATACAATGATATTTTCATTTATATTAGATTCTAAAAATCATTTTCAGCTTTAAGTTATTTTTCGTTTCAATAAGACTTACGATTATATTCGCTTTGAAGTATTAAAATTGTTTGAATATCTATTGTTGAGAATAAAAAGTGGTATTTTAAAGTATGTATTGAACTGCAAGCTACAATCAAAATTTAATTATATTTTTCAGACGGTCTCGTCGCCACCCAAATATCAAAGAAGTTTTATTTATAAATTGTTTAGCTAGACTCTAATTTTGATTGATCATAGATTCTGTATCATTTATAAATAGTTATAATTAAAATTATGATGTCTAAATTTACTATTTTATATTTTAAGAATTCGAGTTTGCTTTTAAGTTACGATTAGCACTATTTTAAGAAAACTTTCATCAAGTGGAAGAACATATATTTATTTAAATCACATTCTAAAAACTGGCCTGATATTACTTTTTTAGCTTATTTATCTTTCAATAAGGCTCTTATACTGCTTTAATCCCTTTCTAAGATCATCAGGAAACTCATTCACTATTTTTAGTAGAATCATTTCAACCTTCTATAGAACATTGTCATAACCTTTTCCATACCAAGCTTTTATCTATATTCCATTATCCATCTGTAATTTAAAGTTAGATTGTAAATTGTCAATTATAATAGTTGCTTTTAAATTTCTGCCCAATAAAGAAACATCCTAAATCGAATAAAAAATACTTTAATGGGCTAGCCTCCAAGATAAGTCAAATGGTTTCTATACAGTCTATACTTCACGTGTCCTTCTTTATCAATCTCATTTATAATATCGTCTGCATACTCTTTCGTAGCAGCTGTAAAAATAGTGATTTCAAAGTAAGCCGAAAGTTTTTTGAGAAAAATTTAAGCATATGGTCTTATATGAAAGAGATCTTGTTGGGAATCGAAATGAATAAGTGTCTCATCTAGATCCAGTATGAGATAGTGTTTGTGATTGGTTTAGGGAGAGGGTAAAAAAGGGTAAGTTGGCATTTTTAGTACCTACCACTTTAGAGTTTTATCTAAAAAGGTTATAAATTAAAAAGACTATATCTGCGTAGAACTGATCATTAAACTGATGAATAGCTCAAAGTAGGGGAAATTCTTGTTATTGAGACTAAATAACCCAGAAAATACATTCTTTCGATCATTGTTTTGATAATTTAATTGTTTCTTCCAATATTTTTTTTTCTATTTTATACGAAAAGATAATTTTACTGCTTTTCCTTTCTTTATAATCTAAAAAATACTTATTTGATGTTTGGTTATAAACCATTTTGGATGGTGAGGGGAATTTTTATAGATTTTTTTCATTCTAAAGACCAAAAATCTATTTTTATCAACACCTACTTTCGATAATGTAACTTGAGTCTAAAGCAGCTTGTTCAAAATCCCTACAAGCACTTTCGCATTGATTGACAGAAGTATAAAATGTGCAAGAAGATAAAAGGTCATTCTGCAATAGATGATGAAATTTTTGTAATCTTTTCTTTGTTTTTACTACAAAAAATTGTAAATAGTTTTCTAATATTTGGCTTTGTCTGTTACAATGTATACTTATGGAAAGTCTAAGTTATTGGGCTAATTTATGGTCTTTATAATTTTATTGTTACTTTTTTCATAACTTCCTATACTAACTGTATATGATCAATGTGCTATCTTTATATTTTTCCACTTTTCAGTAGAGGTTTGTTTAGCATACTAAACATTCTCTAATGCCCGTTGTTACTTTTAATCTGATACTTCGATTCTTTAATAAAATCTTCAAATAAATTTTTGTTCATAAGATTTGCTTTACTTAAAGTTTCTTTTATTTTACTAAGAGGAGCCTACTAAGTAACTAACTTGCCTTCTCGACTCGATTTAACTTCGCTATTTTAAGAGTAAGCTTCTTCTGTTTATACAAAGTTGACCAGTATTCGATCTTTTTCGGTCTTTTTCTTTTATTTGCCTAATTTATACTTGATTCTGTTTTGATTGATTGAAGAGTCTTGCTTTTTTGTTTCAAGCTAATCTGTATATTTAGGTTTCATCTCATACACTTATGTTGTTTATTATGGATATTTTTTTAACATTCTCATTTTAGTTCCTTCCATCGTACTGCCTTTGCTCAAAAGTTCTTTCAATTTTTAACCCTCCATTTTTATTTGTTTGCCCTCATATCTTACTTTAGTCGGGGTTTAATTTTTTTAGGTTTTTAAGCATTTAAGTGTCAATTCTGATAATTTTCTGTTGTTTTTAGTATTTTGATCATTGAGATGTTTGGTTTAGGTTGCAAACTTATTAGAAAAAGTAAGCTTTAATTTTTTTGTCTTTTTTTCTTAACTTAAGAAGCGTGGTAACTAAACAATATAATTTTTGGTCAGATTATTTGATTTTAATAGCGATAATTTTTGTTAGAATAATTGAGAATTCGATTTAGAAATTTATTCGGTTAAATTTGGCTCTGATGTCATTCTGTTTTAATGTGATTATAGCTAAGTAATTAAATCCTTAGGAAGTTATATTATTAATTATATTTTATCATTCAATATTAAAAATTGTATCACTCAGCCTTACTTTCAGAATCAGAGCTACTCTATTCAATTGGAGCACTTACGTACTATCTGTATCTTTATCTTATAATTTGGTGGCTGTTTTGATAATCCTACCCAAAGGAACAGTATTCTCGTTTGATGGTTTAGCTCTATGGTTCGCGGGGATAATCCTTTATACTTCCACGATTGATAATAAAGTTTAAGAAACCATTGGGTATTCCATGTTCTAATACAACTGATTCATGCTCAGATTTGGATTCACTTTAATTAAAAGTTTTTATCGTCTTAGCATAGTCCCCTATATACTTTCTCTACATAAATTTATCTCTAATATCAACTTTTTATTTTTCAACCACCGGGTTGATTTTATCTTTTTCTTATTCATCTTCAATGTTTTGAAGTATGCTCGTATTTTTTATTACGACTCTCTTTTTTGTTTAAGTTGAACTCACCCTTTCCTGTGAAGGTTGTATAGATTATTCTTTCTTTATTTAATTATGGCTTAGAGTTTACTGTTGTTTCCACAGAGCTTAATTGGCCATAATTTGATTATAGTATAATATGTTGCTAGATTGATGATGATGCATCGATGAATTTTGAATCTCCCCGTAAATATTTTTTAGCTTCGCAGTCATAAATGACTCCTAAACGTACAACTATTGACTTTTAAAAGATGACTAGACCCTTTTTCCAGTGAAAGAAGTGGGGCATAACTTTGATTAAGATTCTTTCTTTTAGTTCGTTATTGATGACTTGAAGTTGTTTGAAATCGTCAACTGAACTTTTTTGGAACTTGAGATATTTGATTGTTTCGAATGCCTATTAGCCGGTGTCATAATATTTGTAGAAGGTTTCAAGGATTCTTTCAGCTGATGTATATTAATTTCTAGTGACTTTCTTTTTTCAACTGGCTCAGTTTTAATCTTGATTTTTCTATTCAGAGGTTGAACCTGTGTCTGATTGATATTGTTTCCTTTTTCCTGTTTGGAAAAAATAAGCTATCTTTTGCTTTAAGTGTGACATTTTTTCTAAATATCCCTGCTAAAAGCTCTCTTTTTTGGAGTTTAATATTTTTATTAAGATTGTCGCAAACTCAGAAATATTTTGTACTTTCTTTTCGATTACTATTTATGTAACTTAGGTACTCTTGCAGCATCTTTTTCTTTATTTCGACTGTTTTTTATTTTTTCATAATCTTCAAGTAACTAATTCTGCTCAGTATTGACTCTATCGCCAGGTACTTGGCAATTACTAAACACAAAGCCAGGACAGTGACTATAAAAAGGTGATTAAGTCTGTTATCTCTGAATACTCTTTTGAACATGGACATTGTTTGTTGGCGATGATCTTTTTTGTATCTTGGATCCCGAAAATTGAGAATGAATAGTAATATTCATATTCTTCAATTCTTTATTATTATATTGAGTTATAAAATAATAAATTATCCTTTGCTGATTTAATTATTATAGATGGGTCCTTGTCTTATCAGTGTTCGCTAAAAGCAAAATCTACTTGAAACGTAAAAAATTCGAACCAAAGTGATTGATTAACCGACGAATTCCTAGAAAATTTAAAAGCTCTACTTTAAAAAGAAACAAACTACTGAAAACGATCCTTCTACATTGTTTCAACTCAGCTTTGTAACCCTAAATAAACCTACTGTCTCTTAAAATTTATCAAAAGCCTCCACACAGATTTCAGTGTGTTTGTAAGGCTCTGAAATTTTTACAGATGAGATATCTATCATAATGGAAACCAAAGCTTTCTTAAATAAAATGAATAGATTGGAATGTACAGACATACTAATTATCGAACCTGCTTAATTTGATTTCGTAAGCCGAAGGATTCTATTCATTTGTTTGGCCCGTGCGATAAAACAGTTTGAAAACGAACTAGACTTAATCCATATCAAAAATATCAATTTTTGTTGGGACAAACAAGAGGTAAAAAAAATTTATAAGCACTATAAATCTTCCATCAACGTAGACTCTTCACTCAAAATCCATCGAAGAATTTGATATATCATTTAATCTATCATTACTGATAACATACTTACAAAATCATAAAATCTGATTCAAATATTAGAGCAATGAATAATGCACTACTCATCGCTTTGGCAGTCATATTTGTATTTATTCTTTTGGCCATCAACATCTATCTCTTAACACTTTACGTGCACACTGAAGATAAAGGTATGGGGACTGCTCTCTACTGCAAAGTATTAGTAGTTATGGGACTTACTCTATGTCAAGCGCAAGCTCTTCTCGTTCCTTTAGATGTTGCGAATAACTCTGCGCTTGATTTAAATGGAATAGATATGAAAAGTTTTTGGTAAAC
>Ga0194117_10001746_pt1 | contig 24444 bp, 27 predicted proteins | sample TA2MahsurfametaG_FD_160579 | JGI IMG/M metagenome (GOLD analysis project Ga0194117, IMG submission 160579) | Freshwater microbial communities from Lake Tanganyika, Tanzania - TA2015009 Mahale N1 surface | ecosystem: Environmental > Aquatic > Freshwater > Lake | place: Tanzania: Lake Tanganyika...
AAGCAGGGATTCCTCCCTGCCTGATCACCACTCCCTTCATGGCGCTCAATGGCACCGTAGGGAGAAGCTCCGTTGTGGCCTCGAATCAACCCCCTTTTTCACTGGATCACGCACTGTGAAGGCCTGGGCGGTGCAGGCTTGATCCCCCGTAATCTTTGACGTCGTGACTGATGCGATAGGGGCCTGGCCATGGGGAACCCAATCAGTCGTGAGCTCTTTCTGGAACGGGCGAGATCCCGGTTTGGCGATCAATACGACTACTCGGCCATTGTTTACAAGAGCTACAAGACGCCGATCAAGATTACCCCGCCATCACCCCTGAGAAGCATCTCCAAACCATGGGTGGTTGCAAATATTGTCTGCATGAGAAGCGCATTCTCAACCTGGAGCGCGAGTTGAACCGGGCCAGCGCTGATCGCTCAGCTGCGTTGCCTGGGCTCACGGTCAATCAAAGGAGCCAGGCCATCTCCGCCGCCCCAGGAGCTGGCTGTTGAGCTGTTGCTGCTCAGAAGCTCGCTGGTTGCAGAGCGTTTTCCAGCAAAAACGCAGCAAGGTTGTGCTGATCGAGCGACCCTCCCAGCCACTTTTTTGCACCAACTGCTCGTCGGTGGGGTGGGCCAAGGTCACCGATAGCCGTTTGGGTGCCCTGACGTCGCGCCTCTGCTTCGGGAAGTCCCTTCGCCGCGCCCGATGGCACAGAAGATCATGGCTTCTCGTTCAGCTGCCGCCTCACCGTTCTGCCTGGCAGAAGAAGATCCGTTCCTGCTGCTCGAATCCACCCTTCGTTCCATCGAGGTGGTGCTGATGCTGCGGCGTGATCTGCCGCTGCGCCGCACCTGGAGCGAGCAGCCCTATGGAGAAGAGGAGATCACCCTCCTGGAAGAAGAGGTGCGGCCCGCCATCCGCCAGTGCCTGGCCCGGGTGGATGTTCTCGATCAGCGGCTGCTGGCCCAGCAGGAGCTGCTGCGGCGTTATGAGCTCGTACGATCCGGCCATCCCTCCCCAGAACGCTGCCAGGGACATGAGCCTGCCTGGGCTGTCACCCAGCGGAGGTTGACAATGATGTTGACAATGCAGCCGTGTCAGTTTGACAATCAGGCATCTGTCGAGTGGTGCCTTGCCAGCGATTCGAGGCCGTGGAGAGGAGGTGCGCACGTTCATCGTCGCCAATGTGACCAAGCACCCCGCGGACATCGTCCGCCGTGCGGCCGAGAAATTCGACTGTTCCCGTCAGGCCGTTCATCGCCACATTCAACGGCTGGTGGAAGAAGGGGCGCTGATCGAATCCGGCAAGACCCGCAGCCGCATCTATGCGCTGGCCCAGCTCAGTTCATGGCGGCAGCACTACGAAGTGGCCTCCAGTGGCGATGAGGGTGATATCTGGATGCGGGACGTCCGCCCGCAACTCGAGCCCTTGGCCACCAACGTGATGGGCATCTGGCAGTACGGCTTTACGGAGATGTTCAACAACGCCCTGGATCACGCCCAGGCCAGGACCATCTCGGTGGCCGTGACCAAGACAGCAGCTGCGTCGGAGGTGGGCATTCGTGATGACGGTGTTGGCATCTTCCGCAAGATCCAGGCAGCCCTTGGCCTTCTGGATGAACGCCATGCCGTGTTGGAGCTGGCCAAGGGCAAATTCACCACGGATCCACAGCGTCACTCCGGAGAAGGCATCTTCTTCAGCTCGCGCATGTTCGATTGTTTTTCAATCACATCGGGCTCTGTGAGCTTTAGTCATCAGGCCAAAGCCCCAGAAGACTGGATTCTCGAAACCGACGCCAGTGGAGGCACTACCGTCAGGATGGAGCTCGGCAATCACACGTCTCGCTCCGTCAATAAGGTCTTTAAACAGTTCACTACTGGCGATGACTTTGGTTTCACGAAAACCGTTGTACCCGTTCGTCTGGCCCAATACGGCGACGACAATCTTGTGTCGAGGTCGCAGGCCAAGCGCCTGATCGCCCGATTTGAAAAATTCCGAACTGTGGTGCTCGACTTCAAGGGTGTCGCCCTGATCGGCCAGGCTTTTGCCGATGAAGTGTTACGTGTCTTCCCCCTCGCCCATCCAGAAGTTGAGCTTGTACCCCTCAATGCCAATAAGGAGGTGAGTCAGATGATTGCTCATGTTTTAGAGACCTCTAAGTGAAGAGCATGGCCATTCCTCGCGGGGTACTGGTTGCGGCCGCCGCTTGCGTTGATTAAGCCAGCTAACCGGCTGATCTCCTTGCTGTTCTTTGCCGCATCGTCTGCGGTAGCTCCTGAAGGGCGGGGTATCCCGCGAGGGCGCTGGGCACCAGCAGATCAAGCTGTCCCCACAGCGACTCCCAGGCCGGCACGGGCACCAACAGGCTTCCCTGCTTCAGCGCAGCGATCCAGTACCCCCAGGATGTCGCTGAGTGCCTCGTGGTCGCGCTCACTCATCCCAGCGCGACGGCTTCTGCTTCCACCCGTTGCCGCAAGGACGGCTTGAGGTTGCGGCGGCGAATCAGATCCACCTTCTGTTGCAGCAGATCCTCCAGCTCGAGCTTCAGGGCGGAGTGATCCAGCAGGCTGGTGCCCTGGGGCAGGTCCACCAGCAGATCCACATCGCTGCCGGCACGGGCCTGGTCGCGCGCCACCGACCCGAATACAGCCAGGTTGCTGGCTCCGCACTGGGCTAGCAGAGCATCGATCTGAGGTGCGCGGGCCTTGAGTTCAGCGAGTTGCATCGGGCTCCTCAAGCCTGGGGCCATTGTGTCCAGTCCTTTCAGGAAAGGCTCCCCCGCTGCCACAACACCCCTTGGCTAGACCCAAGCCACCAAAGCAGCACCGGCAGCCATCAACACCACCCCAAGCCAGGCCTTGAGCTCCAGCGGCTCGCCCAGAAACACCAGGGCCAGCACCGCGATCAAGACGACACTGAGCTTGTCGAGCGCCGCCACCCCGGCCACCGGTCCGAGCTGCAGGGCGCGGCTGTAGCAGAACCACGACACGCCGGTCGCCAGACCCGAGAGGGCCAGAGCCGTGAGGCTGGTAGGAGGCAGGTGGCGCAGCTCCTGCCAGTCGAGCCGGCCGCTGGCCAGCAGCACCAGGCCGAGCACAACGGCCACAGCCACGGTGCGAAACAGGGTGGCCAGCCCGGCATCCACCCCCTGCACGCCCACCTTGATCAGCAGCGCCGTCACGGCTGCTGAGAGCGCCGCCGCTGTGGCCCACAGCTGCCAGTTCTGCACGGGGCGCCTTGCTTTGAGAAGGGAGATCTCAAGGTTAGGAGCGTGTCGGTGGGTGGCGTCCCAACACACAAAGCTCGCTTTTGACGGAGCCGTGCAAGGAGGGCTGGTTCAACCCGCTCACCAAGCTCTGAACCGTTCTGATCAAAAGCCCTCTTGAAACACCGCCGCTATTGGCCCAGCGCAGCGGGCCGTTCATCACATCGCCAGCTTTGTTGACGTAGGTGCTCGCCATGGCCGCACTCAGCACGCCATCGGCCGTCATGGTCAACCCGGCCCGAGCCGGGTAGTCCAACCCAGTCGAAATGCGCTGCTGGCCCCAGAGGGTGTCCGGAGGCTCGCCGGGCTTGGGAGGCATAGAGGCACGGAGCCTCAGTCACTGGAGGGGTTTTGGGGAACGGAGAGGGTGGGATTCGAACCCACGGTGCCTTTCGGCACGCCGGTTTTCAAGACCGGAGCCATCAACCACTCGACCACCTCTCCAGGTGCCAGGTGCGGCAGCTGCCGCACCTCCTTCCACTTTCCCATGGTGGGAGGACTGGACTCGCTCAGTTGTTGCCCGGCTTGGCAAGAGGCAGCAGGCACTTGTCGGAGTCGCAGCCGGCCGGACCGGCTTCCACCAATTCGCCGCGGTCGTAGCGCTGCAGGGCTTCGAAGAAGCAATCGGTGCGTCGCCGCGCCGCCACCTCGGCATTGAGGCGCAGGTAGGTGGCGTGATCGATCGGCTCAAACGGCAGCCGCGGGAAGGTGGCGTTGGCATCGAACCGGGCTAGCAGGGCCGCGGAGATGTAGCCCTCGCCGTTGTCGATCGCCTGGTGGATGGCATCGGCCAGGGGCTCGATCTCATTTTCGCGGAACTCCACCGTGGCACTGGTGTTGTGGGCTGTGTAGTGCTTCTGCACCTGCATGTAGAAGTCGAACTGAGCCAGGGCGGAGAAGTTGTTGATCTCCACCGCATCGGCGCCGGGGATGTTGGCCCAGCTCACTTCCGTGGGGATCTCCACCAGCCACTCGGTGCAGCGGGGATCAAACGGATCGTCCAGCAGGCGGCCCTGCTCGTCTTTGTCGCTCTGGCTCGGCACGATCGTGTAGCCGTAGTCCATGCAGGCCAGCGCCACCGGATCGTTCTTGCGGAAGGTGATGCGTCGAATGAAGCGCTGGGCCTTGGGGGGGTGCCAGCCGGGGGAAGCGCCGGTGAGCAGGCTCTTGGTGCCGGCCGGCTGCACGGTGGTGCAGCGGTTGGGGCGGCGCAGGCCGTGGCGATCGCAGTAATCCCACACCGCCTCGTTGACGACCTCCTTCCAGCGGCTGAGGAATTCGGCCTCCTTGGCCTTGAAGGCCAGCCCCTCTTCCGTGTTGGGGCGCCCCGCTTCCCACCACTGCAGCCAGGGGGTGCCGAAGGCGTGCACGAAGAAGTCGAACAGACCGGTGAAGCTCACGCCCACGATCGGGTCCCAGGCGCGGCTCTGGCGGTAGCGCTCCACCTCGAAGCGGTGGTTGAGCAGGCAGGCCACGGCCAGGCCGGCGGCGCGGAAGGCATCCTCCTGGGCGACCAGGTCGGCTGGATCGATCTGGTTGAGGTGGATCTCCGCCAGGTTGCAGTGGAAGTCGGCGCCGAGGATTTCGCCGCAGGGGTTGAGGCCGTAGCGCCCCAGGCGGTGCTCCAGCTCAGCGGCGCTGATGTCGGGGTGGTGGGTGGTGAGCCAGCGGCCGGCTTGCTCTCGGCCCTGGTCGCAGTAGATGCCGATGAACTCCGTGCGCAGTTCGGGGGTGGTCAGCAGGTCGGCGTTGGAGCGGGCAATGGCCTCAGGGGCGAACTGGATCGCGCCCTCACCGCTCTGGAACTGTTTGTTGACGGCCTCCAGCACCGTGGCCCGGTCGGGGCGGCTGTGGAAGACACGGGTGTGGTTGGCCATGCGCAGGGCATCGCGCTCGGGATCGATGCGCCAGTTGCCGTCGCTGTCCTGCTGCCAGAGGTTCTCCTTGGCGCCGGCTGCGGAGTTGTCTTCGGCGCTGAACTGGCGCATGCCGGCGCTGCGGCGGATGTTGCCGGCCACGATCGTGACGGCGGCCTCATCGATCAGCAGGCAGCACTCCACCGAGGTGAGCTGGCGGCCCTGGGCTTTGTTCAGGATCTGGGCCACACGGCCGTAGAGATCTTTGAGTTTCACCGGGTTGGCCATCCCGCCGAAGCCTTTGAGGGTTTCGCCGACCGGGCGCACATCGGAGAGGTCGACGGCGATCTCGATCGGGCTGTTGGCGTCGAAGCGCGCGTCGCTGCAGAGGTTGAGCAGCAGCTGGTAGCTGTCCACCCAGCCGCGGCGGGTGTCGCCCACCTTGATCGCCACCCGGTTGCCCTCGACGCTGTGGGTGGTGTGGTCCTGGCGCTGGCCCGCTGGGGTGGCGCCGATGTCGGTCACACCGGTGACGCTGAGGCGATTGCGCACCGCCGGCAGCCGGTTGATCAGATGGGGCTCAATGATGGCGCCGGTGCCGCAGCCCATCATCGCCAGGTCCATCATCAGCCCGAAGGCTTCCCAGTCCACCAAATTGGTGGAGGTGCAGTTGTAGGAGCCGGAGAAGTTTTCGCTGCGCTCGATCCATTCCGTGCCACCGATCCACAGCCAGCGGCCCGAGGGCAGGGCCTTCTGCTGCTGCTGCATGCGGCGCAGCAGGTCGACTTCCGCATCATTCAGATCACCCAGGCGGCGCAGGCCACCCAGGTTGCGCTCGGCCACCTGATGCCAGCTCTCCCGGCCTGTCTCGGTTTTGCGGCTGTAGGTGCGATAGAAGACCGGATTGGCCGCCGGAGCGGTGGCCGGAAAGTCTTGAGCCTCGCCCGCCGGTCTGCCGCTGGGGGCGGCAAAGGCCTTCTCAGCACTGGCGGCTGTGGGGGGCGTGGCGGAGAGGGTCACAGGTGGTGCGGCCTGATGGTGAGCCGAACCATAACGCCACCGGTGGGGTGTGCAAGACACCGTTGACACCAGCAACAGTGCGCGGCCCCGTCCGGGCCCCCAGACTGGCAAGAGCAGGTGTGGTGTGCCCATGCAGCGGATCCCCGAGCCGGAATTGATGGATGGGGTCGACCAGGTGCGGGCCTATGCCGCCGCCGATTTCGACGCCTCCGACCAGGCGATGCTGGATCGCTTCTCAGCGCTTTGCGGCGGTGATCCCGGCGGGCGACTGGTGGATCTGGGCTGCGGCCCCGGCAACATCAGCCTCCGTCTGGCGCGGCGCTGGCCGCTGGCGACCGTGCTCGGACTCGATGGCGCGCCGCGGATGCTGGCGCTGGCCCAGGAGCGGGCCGCCGCTGAGCCGGAGCTGGCAGGACGGCTGCAGTTTCAGGAGGCGTTGCTGCCCCTGGCCGAACCGGGGCCCCTGGCCGCTGCCTTCTCGGCGGTGGTGAGCAACAGCCTGTTGCACCATCTGCACGATCCGGGCGGGCTTTGGCGGGCCGTGGCCCAGCTCGCCGCACCCGGGGCTTTTGTGTATGTGCAGGATCTGCGCCGCCCCGCCAGCCCGGCAGCCGTGGAGGCCCTGGTGGCCGAGCAGATGGGAACGGCCCCGGAGGTGTTGCGCCACGACTACCGGGCCTCCCTGCATGCCGCCTTCACGCCCGAGGAAGTGGCGCGGCAGCTTGAGCAGGCGGGATGGGCGGGACAGCTGCAGGTGGCGCCGCGGCAGGAGCGCTACCTGGAGGTGTGGGGGCGCATCGCGTGAATGGCCTGGCAGGCTGACCCGATGACGACCAGCTCTCTCGCCAGCGGTTCTGCCGCGACCAGCAGCCCCGAACTGGCGGCCTTGGCTGAGGCCGTGGCCCGGCGCCGCAATTTCGCAATCATTTCCCACCCGGACGCGGGCAAGACCACCCTCACCGAGAAGCTGCTGCTCTACGGGGGCGCGATTCAGCAGGCCGGCGCCGTGAAGGCCAAGGGGGAGCAGCGCAAGGTGACCTCCGACTGGATGGAGCTGGAGAAACAGCGCGGCATCTCGATCACTTCCACCGTGCTGCAGTTCGACTATTCGGGCAGCACGATCAACCTGCTCGACACCCCTGGCCACCAGGACTTCTCAGAAGACACCTACCGCACCCTGGCGGCCGCCGATAACGCGGTGATGCTCGAGGACGCGGCCAAGGGGCTCGAGCCCCAGACCCGCAAGTTGTTTGAGGTGTGCCGGATGCGGCGCATCCCGATCTTCACCTTCATCAACAAGATGGACCGGCCGGGGCGCGAGCCCCTGGAACTGCTCGATGAGATCGAGCAGGAGCTGGGCCTGGCCTGCTGGCCGGTGAACTGGCCGATTGGCAGCGGCGATCGCTTCCGCGGTGTGATCGATCGCCGCAGCCACGCGGTGATCCTGTTTGAGCGGGCCGAGCGGGGACGCCAGAGCGAGGAAAAGGTGCTGTCGGTGGAGGAGGCCCGCGACTCAGGTGCCGTGGAGCCGGAATTGCTGGCTCAGGCCCTGGAGGAACTGGAGTTGCTGGAGGGGGCTGGTGCCGACCTCGACCTCGAGCTGGTGCATGCCGGTGAGCTCAGCCCCGTGTTTTTCGGCTCGGCGATGACCAACTTCGGCGTGCGGCCGTTTCTCGATGCCTTCCTGGAGCTGGCCCAGAAGCCCATTGCCCGCGCCAGTGGCACCGGGTCAATCGAGCCGGTGGCGCCGGGTTTCAGCGGCTTTGTGTTCAAGCTGCAGGCCAACATGGATCCCCGCCACCGCGACCGGGTGGCGTTTGTGCGGGTGTGCTCCGGCAAGTTTGAAAAGGACATGACGGTGCAGCACGCTCGCACCGGCAAGGCCATCCGCCTGTCGCGCCCCCAGAAGCTGTTTGGCCAAGACCGCGAGGTGGTGGAGGACGCCTACCCGGGCGATGTGATCGGTCTGAACAACCCCGGCATGTTCGCCATCGGCGACACCCTCTATCTAGGGCCAAAGGTGGAATACGAGGGCATTCCCTGCTTCAGCCCGGAGATCTTCGCCTGGCTGCGCAACCCCAACCCCTCGGCCTTCAAGAGCTTCCGCAAGGGGGTGAACGAGCTGCGCGAAGAAGGTGCCGTGCAGATCCTCTACGACACCGACGAGAGCAAGCGCGATCCGATCCTGGCGGCGGTGGGCCAGCTGCAGCTCGAGGTGGTGCAATACCGCCTCGAGCATGAATACGGCGTGCAGACGCGCCTGGAGCCCCTGGGCTTTGCGGTGGCCCGCTGGGTGGTGGGCGGTTGGAGCGCGCTGGAGAAGGTGGGCCGGATCTTCAACTGCAAAACCGTGCGCGACGCCTGGAGGCGGCCGGTGCTGCTGTTCAAAAACGACTGGAACCTGAACCAGCTTGTGGAGGAGCATCCTGAGCTGGAGTTGAGCGCCGTGGCGCCGGTGGTGAGTGGGGTGGAGCCGATCGCGCTCTAGGGGCAACTGGGTCCACGGCCAGCCAAGGGGCGCGCCAAAGTGGTGCGTAAAGAACCATCACAGCGATGCCCAAGCCGCTCTGGCTGGTGCGTCCCCGCCCGGACGGGGGCTGCGATTACGTGAATTTCCTGCCCGCCCAGGGACCCATCGGTGCGACCACCGTGGAGATGCGAGAGGGAAGCCATCTTCCCCCCCAGCTACCCCTGCTCAAGCACCGCAAGCGCCTCGGTGCAGAAGAGGCGGAACATTGCCGCCGGCGTTTGCAGCTTGAAGCGGGTTTCCGCTGCAGTGAGCCCCTTTTTTAGCCAAGTCTCGATACGCTCTACCCAAGGGCTACGTCCTGCGATCTCCCTGGTGCCGCGGCGCGGCTCGTCATGACCCAACGCTCCGATCAGCCCTCTCCGGCGGCCGACCCCTCGGGCCCCTATGAGCGATTGGGTGTTCCGGCTGATGCCAGTTTCGACGCGGTGCAGGCCGCCAAGCTGGCCCGCCTCGAGGAGGTGGGTGACGACACGATGGCTCGCTCCCGCATTGAGGCGGCCTACGACGCCGTGTTGATGGAGCGGCTCAAGGAGCGTCAACAGGGTCGTGTCAGCAGTGCTGCCAAATCCGCCTCCCAGCGCGAACAACTGGCCCCGCCACCGCCGAAGTTGGCGGTACCGGCCCTGCCCCAGCTGCCCTTGCCTCGGATGGCAGCGCCCCAGCTCAAGTTGCCGGGCCTCGCCTTGGCCACTGGCCGGGAGCGCTGGTTCCCGCTGGCGACCTCCGGGGTGTTGCTGCTCCTGCTGCTATTGGCTCCGGGTTTCCCCCCGGATCTGGTGCTAGCCCTGGCGACCGCCATGGCGGTGATCAACCTGCAGTGGCGGAATCGCCGCTTTTTGGCCGCGGTGGGCTGGGGCTTTGGCCTGCTCTGTCTGGGCCTGTTGGTCGGAGCAATTCTGGCTGGCGCCCTCTCCACCAGCCTGCCCCTGGGCCTGCCTCTTTCGCCCCTGCAGGTCCAGAGCCTGCCGGCTCTGTTGCTATTGCTGCTGGGGGCCCTGCTGATCGGTGGCGAGCGCAGCTGAGAGCCATGCACCGTCACGGCCCAGCTGCTGCTTCCCGCCATCAGGCGGGGGTGAGCTCGTCGATCAGCTCCTGGAGCTCGCCTCCACCCACCTCGTACACCGCGTTGCAGAAGTGGCAGGTGAGTTCGGCCTGGCCGTCTTCAGCCAGCATGGCGCTGAGTTCGTCGTGGCCCAGCAGCTTGAGGGCCCCCACGCTGCGCTCGCGGCTGCAGGGGCAGTAGAACCGCACCGGCGTGCAGGCTGCACGGTCGTCGAGCGGTTGGGGATCGAGGTCGGGAAAGATGTCCTCCAGCAGGCTGTGCAGCTGGCCCTCGCAGTCGGCCAGCCGCTGGCTGAAGTGCTGCACCTCGCGGCAGCGCTCCTCCAGCAGGGCCACCAGGGCCGGTTCCCGGGCAGCCTTGGGCAGCACCTGCACCAGCACGCCACCGCTGCAGCGCACGCCGCTGCTGTCGATCTGTTCGCCCACGAACACGGCCGAGGGGGTTTGCTCCGAATGCAGCAGGTAGGACGCCAGATCGTCGCCGATGCCACCGCTCACCAGCTCCACGGTGGAGCTGAACGGCTGGCCTTCGCCCAGATCCCGCACCACGTGGAGATAGCCGGTGCCGGTGGCGGTGCGGAAATCGAAGTGATGCAGCCCGTCGGACTCGCTCACCAGATCCAGCTCCAGGCCGGGATGGCCCACATAGCCGCGCACGCTGCCGTCGCGGCCCGCATCCACCATCAGGCCTCGCAGCGGGCCGTCCGACTGGATGCGCAGGTTGACGCGGCCGTGGGCCACCTTCATGGAGCTGGCCAGCAGCAGCCCCGCCGTCATGGCACGGCCCAGCAGGGCCGTGGTGAGGAAGGAGAGGCCGTGGCGCTCCCGGGCGGTTCGGCTGGTGTGGGTGGTGCTCACGGCCACCATCCGGATGCCCCCGCCGGCGGCCGTGGCCCGCAGCAGCTGATCGCTCAAGGCTCGCCGTTTCGATGTCAAGACATCGTAAGGAGCCCCGTTTCGGGCGTGGTCTGGAGCCCGGTCTGGAGAGCCGTCAGCTGGCCCGCCTCCAGCCTCCAGCCCCCATCGATCACGCTGCGGAACAGCTCCGGTTCGTGGGTCACCACCAGCACGGCCCGCTCCTGGGCCAGGGCGGCCAGCAGCTCCAGCACCTCGCGTCGCACGGCCCAGTCGAGGCCGGCGGTGGGCTCATCCAGCAGCAGCACCTGGGGATTGCGCAACAGCTGCACCGCCAGGGCCAGTCGCCGTTGCTGGCCGCCGCTGAGCTGCTCCGGCGCCTGCTGCAGCGAGAGGCCCTCCAGCCCCACCAACTGCAGGGCGTTCTGGGCCTGGTCGGCCGTCAGCCGCCGGTGGCCGAGCTTGAGCTCCTGGCCCACGCTGAGGCCGAGGAAATGGCGCTCCGGAAATTGAAACACCAAGCCGCACAGCCAGCGGCGTTGGCGGCCGTTGAGGGGCTGTCCCTCCCAGAGCAGCTGTCCGGTGGAGGGCTCGGCCAGGCCGCTGATCACCTCCAAGAGGGTCGTTTTGCCGCTGCCGCTGCGGCCGGCCACCAGCACGGCGCGGCCCACCGCCAGGGTCAGGTTGACGCCGCGGAGCACCGGTTCCTGTGCCGTGGCGGGCTGATAGCAGACGTTGCGCAGCTCGAGCATCGACCCAGCATGCCGCCGGGCGTGTTTGATGGAGCCAGTGTTTCCCCCGATCCCCCTCTGCCATGGAGGTGCGCTTCCGCGAGTTCAACCCCTTTAATTGCTGGATCTGGATGCGCTTCCCCCATCCCCTGGGCTCAGGGGAGAGGGGCTATCTGGAAACCGCTTTCGACAGCTGGTTTTTCCTGGGCAAGCTTGGCGGCTTCAATGCCGAAAACCTCCAGGCCCATGAGGAGGGGGCGGAGCTGGGCTGGATGGCCTACAGCCATGAGGCGGCTGCGTCCGCCTTGCCGGCCCTGATGCACAACATGGGCCCGATGGAATACCAGGACGACTGGGCCCGCTGTTGGGTGGACCTGGGCACCAGCGATGCCTTCGCCCTGGATGTGTTGATCAATGCCCTGGGTCAGCTCAACAACGACGTGCTTGAGATTGAGGAGTTGCTGATCGGCGGCCTCAATGACGACTGGCCGATCGAGGAGCAGCCCGAAGCGATGTTCGCCGGCCTCGATGCCCTCGATGATGAGGACACCGAAGACGAGGAGGAAGACGCGTCTGGCAACAAAGCCTGGAGCTAGGGGGACACCGTGGCTCGGGAACTGCGGCGCCTGCTGATCGCCCCGGAGCGCCTGGCTGTCGCTGCTGGGCGAGCGTGCCCCCTTGCCCTCAGCCTGGAACGGGCCGAGGCCCACTACCTCAGCCGGGTGTTGCGGTTGCGCCCCGGCGATCGCTTCGCGGTGGTGGACGGGGCCGGCCGGCTCTGGAGTGCGGTGTTGCAAGCCAACGATCGCGCCCACCTGGAGCAACCCCTGGCGGCTCCGTTGCAGGTTGAGCCGCCGCCGGCCGTTCCCTTGGCCTTGGCGGTGGCCCTGCCCCGGAGGGATGCCGATGTGCTGCTGCGCATGGTCTGCGAACTGGGGATCGACCAGCTGATCCCCCTGCAGTCCGAGCGCAGCGTCGACCCCGACCCCCTCAAGCCGGGCCGCGCAGACACCATCCTGCGGGAGGCGGTGGAGCAATGCGAGCGGCTCTGGCAGCCCGTGCTCGCCCCATCGCTGCCGGCTCCGGAGCTGCTGGGAGCCCCACCGCCAGGCAGCCCGGGCGGGGGATTGCTCTGCACCACGCGCCAGAGCAACACGCCCCTGTTGGGGGAGGCATTGGCAGCTCGGGGTTCCACACCGGATGGCCTGGCGGGGTCTGTGCCAGGAGCCCTAACGGTGGCGATTGGTCCGGAGGGTGGTTGGACTCCGCAGGAAGAGGCCCTGGCCCGGGAGCACGGCTGGCAGGCCGTGAGCCTGGGCGACACGATCCTGCGCTGCAGCACGGCCGCGGTGGCCGCAGCAGCCCTGCTCAGCCACTGGCGCGCCCAGCGGTTGCCTTAGTTGCGGAACATGCCGGAGGCCATGTCCTTGAAGCCGGCCAGGTTGGCGCCCGCCAGGCGGCGGCGGCTGCGCAGGGCGTTGGCTGGATTGAGGCAGTCGGGGGCGAAGGTGGCGTTGCTGGGTGGGGGCAGGGCCTCCTGGGCCGCCCGCAGCTCAGCGGCGATGGCTTCGGCGGTGGTGAGGCTGCTGCCGGCGGCGGCCTCTGCGCTGGGGGACGCCTGGCTGGGCGCGGGCTGGCCCTCGGCTGGTGGTGTTTTGGGTTGCTGGACTTTGGGTTCGGCGATGGCCACCTTGGCCGGTTCGGCGCCTTCACTGCCCAGGTCGAGGAAGAAGGAGTCCTTGCGGTTGAACACCATCACGGCAGCAGCGTCGTAAGCCGATTATCCGCTGCCCCGCTCCCCAGCTGCTCCACCGGTCGTGCTGTGCAACACACTTTGATGGCGCCGTCGCCGCCCCGTGCCGATTCCCGCCCCAGTCCTGGTGGCCCCCCAGACCTGGAGCCACTGGTTGGTGGCCCTGGCCCTGAACACGCTGTTGATCGGCTTGGCCCAGCGCCTGCCCCTGCTCACCCGGGCCGGCTGGGTGCATGCCGGCATCCTCGGCAGCCTGCTGTGGGGCTGCCTTGGGCTGAGGGGTTGGCTGGCGGTGGTGCTCTATCTGGCCCTGGGATCCCTGGTGACCCGCCTCGGGTTCCGCACCAAGCAGGCCCGCGGGCTGGCGGAGGGGCGGGGTGGGGCCCGGGGGCCTGAGAACGTCTGGGGTTCGGCGGCCACCGGTGCCCTGCTGGCGATGGCGGCGGTGCTGGCACCGCCGGCTTGGCAGCCCTTGCTGCTGATCGGCTTTGCCGCCAGCTTTGCCGCCAAGCTCGCCGACACCTGCGGCAGTGAGATCGGCAAGCGCTGGGGGCGCCACACAGTGCTGATCACCACCCTGCGCCCCGTGCCGCCGGGCACCGAAGGAGCGATCAGCCTCGAGGGCACCGCCGCCAGCCTGGCGGGCAGCGGCGTGATGGCGGGGCTGATGCTGGTGCTGGTGCTGGGCCTGGGGGCTGGCAGTTCGGTCAGCCCCGGTGCCATTTGGCTGCTGGTGACTCTGGTGGGACTGGCAGCCACCCTGATTGAAAGCTGGATCGGTGCCAGTGCCCAGCAGCGCTGGGCCTGGCTCAGCAACGAACTGGTGAATGGGATTCAGACGGCGATTGCCGCGCTGCTCGCCATGGCACTGGCTCCGCTGGTGCTGGCTCCGCTAGTGCTGGCGGCGGCCTCCTGAAGCCAGGCCAACAGGGCGTCCCCCCGGACCCTGGCCTGGCGGCTGGTGAGCTGCAGCTCCAGGGCCAGCTCGCTCCAGCTCAGGCCCTCCATCCAGCGCCCCTCCAGCAGCCGCTGCTCCAGCCGGTTGAGGCGGGCGAGCTGGCTGTGCAACCAGTGGCACTGCAGCTGTTGTTCTGCGTCTGTCTCGGCGTCTGTCTCGGGGTGGGCTGTTGCTTCTTCTGTTGCCCAGCCTGTTGAACAACCTGTTGCACAACCCGCGTTGGCGTTGGCGTCTTGGCTGGTGCTGCCGGCGGCCAGTTGATCGAGCAGGCAGCCCGCCTCCTCGCCATCGCTGCTGGCCAGCGGGGCATCGAGGCTGCGCACCTGCAGGGCCCGTTGCACCGCAGCGGCTTCTTCCAGCTGGGCCTGCCTGCAGCCCAGTTCCTCGGCGAGCTGGGCGGTTTGCAGGGGAGCGAGCCCCTGGCCGCGGCGCTGCTCCTGCAGGCGCCGGGCCCGTTGCTGCAGTTCCCGCAGCCGACGGGGAGTGTGCACCGGTTGGCCGTGGTCGCGCACGTCGTGGCGCATGGCGCCTTCGATGTAGGGCACGGCAAAGCTGCTGAAGTTGCAGCGCTGGCGCAGGTCGAAGGCCTCCACGGCCCGGATCAGCCCCAGGCCTCCGGCCGACACCAGGTCGTCGAAGGGCTGGCCACTGCGCCGGCTGTGGCGCTGGGCCACCAGCCGCACCAGGGCCAGGTTGTGCTCCACCAGGGCATTGCGCCACAGCAGCCGGGTGCTGGCGTCGGGGCTGGCCGCCATGGCTTCGAGCCAGCTGCGGTTGCGGGCGTGCAGCTCGGAGGCGGCGAGTGTTGATGCGGCGGCCATGGAGGGCGAGACGTCGGTGTTTTCACCGTCGCCGCGGTGCCCCAACGCTCGGTTCCCCCGCGCGGGGGACTGGCTCTCACCCGAATGGGGGATCTCCCCTCAGCAGGCCAGAGGCGTTTGGCCGTGGATGGGCTGCAGATCCGCCCAGGCCAACAGGGCTGGCCAGTTGCGCACCCGCTCGTACACCTGGCGATGGCCGTCGCTGTTGAGGTGCAGGCCATCGCTGCTCAGCCACTGGGGCCAGTCGGGATCGGCCAGCAATCCCTCCAGCAGGGGCAGAAACGGCACGTCGGCTTCCAGGCAGGCCTCCTCCAGCAGACCCTCGTAGCGGCGGATGTCGGCCAGGGAATACCAGAGCACATCGGCGTAGGGCATGGCGCCTTCATCCACTGGGGTGAGGCCGATCACGTGCACCGGGGCGATCGCCCGGGCCTGATGCAGCAGTTGCTGCAGGCCGAACAGGAATCCCTCTGCATCCAGCTGGGGCCGGCCATCGGCGCGGCCCACCCGGGCTGTGTCGTTGAGCCCAATCCCCAGCAGGATTCCCTGGGGTTGCTGGCGTCGCAATTCACCGCGGCAGCCCACTTCGGTGGCCAGCCGGGCGGCCAGCCGCTCTAGTCCATCGCCCCGCACGCCGAGGTTGTAGAGCACCGGCCCCCTGGGTAGGTCCATCCAATGGCGCCGCAGCCGCTCGCACCAGCCCCCCTCCAGCGGGTCACCCCAGCCGAACACGCCGCTATCGCCAAGCGCCACCAGCTTCTTGGGGATGGCCATCACCATGGGGTGTCTCCTGATGGGGGGTCTCCAGCAGCCACAGGCGGGCGCGATCGCTCAGATCTTCCCCCAGCAGCGTCAACAGCGCGTAGGCCAGCACCAGCGCCAGCAGCTGGTCGCCGGCAAACGAACTGAGGGCCTCGAGCAGTTGGCTGCCCAAGCCGGTGGCTCCTACCAGCCCCACCACCACCGATTCCCGCAGGATCACATCGGCCCGGTAGGCGCCGTAGGCCAGGTAGGGGCGGGCCAGGCCACTGAAGCGGCCATAGAGCAGGGCGAGCCGCGGCCCGCTGCCGGCGGCCAGCAGGGCCTGCTGCTGGGGCGCTCCTGTGGTTTCGGCGGCCTCCAGCAGCAGGCGGCCGAGGATGCCGAGGTTGTGGAACCCCAGAGCCAGGGCGCCGGTGAGCACCCCGGGCTGGAGCACGAACAGCAGCAGCAGGGCGGTGAGCGGTGGCGGCCAGAGTCTCCCCAGGGCCCATAGCCCGCGCAGCAGAACGCCTGCGGCCGGCCAGGGCTCAACCACCAACAGCAGCAGCGGTGCCAGACCCACGGCCAGGGTCGCGGCCAGCACAGTCAACAGCACGGTGTTGGCGATCAGGCCCGGCCAGGGCAAGGAGGCCACCGCACCCCAGTCGGCCGGGCCCAGCGGTGGCAGGCCCTGCCACTGCAGCAAGGCGGTGGGCTCGACCTCCAGCCGCCAGGCCACCAGCGCCAGCAGCGGCAGCAGGCCCAGGCCCGCGGCCACCAGCTCGCGCGCCTGCCGTCCCACGGCCCGCTGGCGAAGGCTCAGCCGCGCCGGCATGGCCCAGCGTCGCCGCAGCCAGCCCAGCAGCGCCTCCAGCAGCAGCATCACCGCCAGCAGCAACCACAGGCCGCTCCACAGCTCCCGGAAGGCCAGCGACTGCAGGGTGAGGCGGAGCTCGGTGCCGAGGCCTCCCAGGCCGAACACCCCCAGCAGGGTGGCGCTGCGCAGGGCGCACTCGAGGCGGTAGCCGCTGTAGCTGATCACCTGGGGCAGCAGCGGCGGCCCCAGCGCCGTGAGCAGGGCCGCCGGGGCTGGAGCTCCGCCCGAACGCAGGGCCTCGAGGGTGGCGGTGGGCAGGGTATCGAGCAGGTCGCTGACCACCCTGGCCACCAGGGCCCCGAAGGGAATCGCGATTGCCACCACCGCCACCGCCGGTTGCAGCCCCACCAGCTGCAGCAGCAGCAGGCCCCAGAGCAGCTCGTGAATCGAGCGGGGCACCGCCAGCAGGCGGCGGATCCAGCCGGCCGGGGTGGCACTGCCCGTGCAGGTGCGCCACACCACCCGGGAGCTGGCGATGCCGAGCAGCAGGCCCAGGGCCAGGCTGCCGGCCCAGCCCAGCAGGGCAATGCCCGCCGTGATGCCGAGCCCCCCCAGCACCGACCCCAGCACCAGCGGATCCAGGGAGGGCTGCAGCGCTGCTGCCGCAAACTGACCCACCAGCTCCCAGCCGCCGCCATGGCTGATCCCGGGCAGTAGGGCCAGCACCGGCAGCAGCACCAGGGCGGGCAGCAGCACCCACAGGGGCGCAGCGGGCCTCATGGTTCGGCGCCGGCGTAGAGCGCCTCGAGTTGGCCGGGTTCCAGGCGGTTGCAGGGTTGGTCGAAGACGAGGCGCCCGTCCCGCAGCCCCACCGCCCGATCGAAACCAGCCAGCAGGTCGGGGCGGTGCAGGCTGAGCAGCAGGCCCCGCGGCGGGCTGGCCAGCTCCAGCAGCAGGGTGAGCAGATCGGCGGCCAGGCGGGGATCCAGGCTGGCCAGGGGTTCATCGGCCAGCAGCAGCAGCGGCTCCTGGCGCAGCAGCCTCGCCAGGGCCACCCGCTGCCGCTGGCCGCCTGAGAGCGCCGACACCGGTTGGTTGAGCAGGGCCGGATCCAGATCCAGCCGCTGCAGCACTGCTGCGCAGGCCGGGCTGTCGAGGGGTAGCAGCAGGTTGAGCAGGGCTCGCGGCCATCCCCATGCCGCGAGGCGGGCGGCGTTGAGGTTCTGCTGCACCGTCAGCTCCTCGATCAGGCGCAGGTCCTGCCAGAGGGTGCCGATGCGGGCCTGCTGGCGGCGGCGGGCGCGGCGGCGGCGGGCCCGGGGTTCCCCCTGCCACAGCACCTGGCCATGATCCGGGGAAAGCAGGCCGTTGGCCACGGCAATCAAGGTGCTTTTGCCAGCGCCGCTGGGGCCGAGCAGGGCCACGCGCTCACCCGGCTCCAGGCGCAGCGAAACCCCATCGAGGCGTGGCTGGCTGCGCCCGCCCACGGTGATCGACTCCAGGGTCAGCAGGGACGGCAAGGTGAGGTCAGGCCAGGGTGAGGCGATAGACGATCAGCGCCAGGATCAGGGCCACCAGGCTCATTTCGATCAGGTCGGGGCCGCGGGGGTTCATGGCCGGATTAGAAGCGCCGCCGCTCCAGGCTGGCTGCCGAGGGCAGCACCAGGGCTACCGCGAGCAGGGGAATCTCCAGCAGCAGCTGGCCATTGCCGAAGGCGATGAAGGCCAGATCGAGGAAGGCGATGCTGCGCAGAAACAACGACCACGCTTCATCGCCTTCGTTGCTGGCACGGTTCCAGAGCACCAGGCCAGCCAGCAGCAGCACCAGATCAATCAACCAGACCACGCGGTCTCCCGGGCTGAAGCCCATTGATTCTGGCCTGCGGCTCGTCGCGGCGGGATGCCCCGTCAGCGGATCTTGCCGATCTGGCGCCCCACCTGCTCGATCTTTTTGTATTCACCCGCTTTCACCGTGGTGAATTGCTGGGCGCCGAACAGCTCCAGGATCTGCTTCTGCTCCGGATCACTGGGCCGCCAGCCAACGATCGCGGCGCGCAGCTTGGCGGTGAAGCCCTTGCCGAAGCGCTGGTCGAGGTTGGGCTGGCCCAGCCAGAGGTAGTCGGGATAGCTGGGGGTGCGCCAGATCTGCACCACCTTGCTGCGGTTGGCCTTGCCGCTGCGCAGGCTGCTCTTCCACACCTGTTCGTTGACGGCGCCGGCGTCGTAGGCGCCGCTCTGCACCAGGGCGATGGTGGCGTCGTGGCTGCCGCTGAAGCCCGGCGCGCCGCCGGCGAAGTCGCCCAGCTTCACCCCCGCCTGGCTCAGGAAGTACTGGGGCATCAGCCGGCCGGACGTGGAGCTCTCCGAGCCGAAGGTGAAGCGCTTGCCCTTGAGCGCCGTCAGCCCCTTCTGGTTCTGGATCGGTTTGATTCCGCTGCGGGTGTTGGCGATGAACACGCTGTAGAACTGGGCGTCGATGTCCCGTTGGGCAATCATCTGCGCCCCGGGCTTCTGCAGGCTGGCCTGCACGCCGGTGAGGCCGCCAAACCACACCAGATCGAGATTGCCGGTGCGGAAGGCACCCACGGCAGCGGTGTAATCAGTAACGGGCACATAGCTCACCCGCACCCCGAGTTGCTTGCTGAGCTCGTTGGCCACCAGGCCGTAGAGGCGGTTCAGTTTTTCGGGGTTCTGGTCGGGGATGGCGCCGATCCGGAGCACCGGTTGGGTGGTGCTGGCTTTGGCCGGGCTCTGCTGGGCTTCAGCCGCCGGCAGCAGGGATGGGGCAAGAGGTGTGAGGACCGCCGGCAGCAGGGCAAAAGCAAGCCCCGCCAGCGCGGCGGTCCAACGTTCTCGAACAGTCATGGCAGTGGATGGAAACGGGTGAGTGAGGCGGTCAGAGGCTGGCCAGGAAGCGCTGCAGGCGCGCCAGGCCGTCCTGGATCGTGGCAGGTCCGGCGGCGCAGGACAGGCGGATGCAGCGGTCGTCGCCGAAGGCCACGCCGGGCACCACCGCCAGACCCACCTCATCGAGCAGGCGGTTGCACAGGGTCATGGAATCGAGGCCGTAGGCGCTCACATCGGGGAAGGCGTAGAAGGCCCCTTCCGGTGGCAGCAGTTGCAGCCGTTCGATCGCCATCAGGCCTGCCGTGAGCAGGCTGCGGCGCTCATCGAACTGGGCGGCCATCGCCCGCACACAGTCGCGGGAGGCGCTGATGGCCGCCAGGGCGCCGAACTGGGCGAAGCTGCACACGTTGCTGGTGCTCTGGCTCTGCAGGGCGCTGGCGGCGGTCACCACCGACCGGGGACCCGCCAGCCAGCCGATGCGCCAGCCGGTCATGGCCCAGCCCTTGGCGAAGCCGTTCACTGTGAAGATGCGATCGGCCAGATCGGGTGCCACGGCAGCAAAGCTGTGGTGGGTGTGTCCAGGAGCCAGCAGAAATTCGTAGATCTCGTCGCACACCACCGCCACCTGGGGATGGCGACGCAGCACCGCGGCGATCGCCTCCAGCTCCGGCCGGCTCAGCACCATGCCGGTGGGGTTGCCGGGGCTGTTGAGCACCAGCAGCTTGCTTGCTGGGCTGATGGCCGCTTCCAGAGCGGCGGGATCGAGCCGAAATCCCTGGGCCGCTGAGCTGGGGATCAGGGTCACCGAGGCCCCGGCCAGCCGAGCAATTTCGGGGTAGCTGAGCCAGTAGGGCGCCGGCAGCAGCAGCTCGTCGCCTGGCTCCAGCAGCACCTGGAACAGGTTGTAGAGGGCCTGCTTGCCGCCGTTGGTGACCAGCACCTGGTCGGTGGTGGTCACCACGCCGTTTTCCTGGCTGAGCTTGGCGGCGATCGCTTCCCGCAGGGCGGGTTCGCCGGCGGCGGGGCCGTAGCGGGTGTGGCCCGCCTCCAGGGCCGCTGTAGCGGCCTCGCGGATGAAGGCCGGCGTGTCGAAGTCCGGTTCGCCGGCGCTGAGGCTGCAGATGTCGTTGCCCTCAGCCTTGAGGGCTTTGGCGCGCGCGGCAATCGCCAGGGTGAGAGAGGGCTGCAGAGCCCTCGCCCGGGCCGAGAGACTCGGGCTGGTGGTGGGTGCGGCGAACATCCCTGTGTCCGGCATCGGGACGCGCGGCTTCAGCACTGGATTCCATCCTGCCGCACGGGTTCTCCACCTACGGTTCGAGCTGGCACGAAATTGGACAGTTCGTTGCTGAGCGTCACCACTGTTGCTTGATGGCTCCACCACTCCCAGCGCATGAGGCCTTGCAGCAGTTGGCTCTCTCCTGCGCCGCCTGCCGCCGCTGCGGCCTGGCGGAGGGCCGCCAGCAGGTGGTGGTGAGCCGGGGCAATCCAGCCGCCCGGCTGATGCTGATCGGCGAGGGGCCCGGCGCCCAGGAGGATCTGGCGGGGCTGCCGTTTGTGGGGCGCTCTGGTCAGCTGCTGGATCAGCTCCTGGCTGCCGCTGGTCTGGACAGCCAGAGCGAGGCCTACGTGTGCAATGTGGTGAAGTGCCGCCCGCCGGACAACCGCAAGCCCACGGCCGTCGAGATGGCCGCCTGCCGCCCTTGGCTGGAGCAGCAGATCGCCCTGGTGGATCCCCTGGTGATTGGACTGGTGGGCGCCACGGCCCTGGAGGCCGTGCTGGGCATCCGCGGCGGCATCACCCGGCTGCGGGGCCAGTGGCGCGCCGGCGATCAGGACAACCTCAACCTTGGCGGTCTGCAGGGGCGCTGGTTGATGCCCCTGCTTCATCCCTCCTATCTACTGCGCAATCCCTCCCAGGCGGAGGGATCTCCCCGTTGGCATACCGTCCGCGATCTGGCTGAGCTGCGCCGCCGTTTGCTCGACCCGTCACTTGGCTGATCTGTCACTGGGCTGACCCGTCAGCGGTGGTGATGTTGTGACAGGCTTTGCGCAGCCTCCGGCCTCCAGCGCTCTCCCGTCATGACCGGCACCCTGGCCCGCCCCGACGCCTCCTCTCCCGACCGGGCCACCGACCAGGCCACCTCCCCCACCAACGACTGGGCCAGCGACCCCCGTTTCGACACCCAGATCCATCGCCGCAAGACCCGCAGCGTGCGGGTGGGCAACATCTGGGTCGGCAGTGACCACCCGGTGGTGGTGCAGTCGATGATCAATGAGGACACCCTCGACATCGAGGGCGCAACCGCCGGTATCCGCCGCTTGCATGAGGCCGGCTGCGAGATCGTGCGGCTCACGGTGCCGTCGCTGGCCCACGCCAAGGCGGTCAAGGAGATCCGCCAGCGGCTGGAAGACAGCTACCAGCCCGTGCCACTGGTGGCGGACGTGCACCACAACGGCATGAAGATCGCCCTCGAGGTGGCTCAGCACGTTGACAAGGTGCGGATCAATCCCGGCCTGTTTGTGTTTGATAAGCCCGACCCCAACCGCACCGAATTCAGCCCCGAGGAGATCGCCGCCATCGGTGAACGCATCACCGACACCTTTGAGCCGCTGGTGAGCTTGCTCAAGGAGCAGGACAAGGCCCTGCGCATCGGCGTCAACCACGGCTCCCTGGCCGAGCGGATGCTGTTCAGCTATGGCGACACGCCCCTGGGCATGGTCGAAAGCGCCCTGGAGTTCATCCGCATCTGCGACCGGCTCGACTTCCACAACATCGTCGTGTCGATGAAGGCCTCGCGGGCGCCCGTGATGATGGCCGCTTACCGAATGATGGCCGCCCGCATGGATGCGGAGGGGTTCCATTACCCCCTGCACCTGGGCGTGACCGAAGCCGGCGACGGCGACTACGGGCGCATCAAGAGCACCGCCGGCATTGCGCCGCTGCTGGCTGAAGGGCTGGGCGACACGATCCGCGTCTCGCTCACCGAAGCGCCGGAGAAGGAAATCCCGGTTTGCTATTCGATCCTGCAGGCCCTGGGGCTGCGCAAGACGATGGTCGAATACGTGGCCTGCCCCAGCTGCGGCCGCACCCTGTTCAACCTGGAGGAGGTGTTGCACAAAGTGCGCAATGCCACCGCCCACCTCACCGGCCTCGATATCGCCGTGATGGGCTGCATCGTGAATGGCCCTGGCGAGATGGCCGATGCCGACTATGGCTACGTCGGCAAGACCCCCGGCACCATCTCCCTCTACCGCGGCCGCGACGAGATCCGCCGGGTGCCGGAAGCGGACGGGGTGGAGGCCCTGATCGCCCTGATCCGGGAGGACGGCCGCTGGGTCGATCCCTGAGCGCTCCTGACTTGTTGTCGTCCGGTTACCCACCCCGGTGAAAACCCTGCGGCGGCGCTAGTTTCAGGGAACGTTTACCGGGCCTCCACGGCTTTTCCTGATGGCCAGCCCCCGCGCCAGCCTGGTTGTGCTGGTAGGCATCGGTGCCTGTGCGGCCACGGCGGTTGTGGCCCGGGAAGTGGTGACGCCGCCGGGGGGCACGTCGCGGATCAGCGACAGCCCCAAGGAAGTGATCGACCAGACCTGGCAGATCGTCTTCCGCGACTACCTGGACATCAACGGCAAGTACAAGCCGGAGCAATGGCGCAGCCTGCGCAGCAGCGTGCTGGCCAAGAGCTACGGCAGCACCAAGGAGGCCTACGAGGCGATCCGGGGCATGCTCGGCAGCCTCGATGATCCCTACACCCGCTTTCTCGATCCGCGGGAATTCAAGGAGATGCAGATCGACACCTCCGGAGAGCTCTCTGGGGTGGGCATCCAGCTGAGTCTCGACAAGGAGACCAAGAATCTGGTGGTGGTCTCCCCGATTGAGGGATCCCCGGCGTCCAAGGCCGGGGTGCAACCCAAGGACGTGATCGTGGCCATCGATGGCAAGAGCACCAAGGGGATGAGCACCGAGGACGCGGTCAAGCTGATCCGCGGCCAGGCCGGCACCTCGGTGACCCTCACCCTGCAGCGCAAGGGCCAGACCCTGGAGGTGCCCCTCACCCGCGAGCGCATCGAGCTCCATGCCGTCGACCACCAGATCAACACCACCGCCGATGGGGTGAAGGTGGGGTACATCCGCCTGCGGCAGTTCAACGCCACGGCCACCAAGGACATGCGTCTGGCGGTGAAGGATCTGGAGGAGAAAGGCGCCCAGGGCTATGTGCTGGATCTGCGCAGCAACCCCGGCGGCCTGCTGATGGCGAGCGTGGAAATCGCCCGTCAGTGGCTCAACGAGGGCACGATTGTGTCCACCAAAACTCGCGATGGCATCCGCGATGTGAAGCGGGCCAACGGCCGCGCCCTCACCAACAAACCGCTGGTGGTGCTGGTGAATGAAGGCTCGGCCAGTGCCAGTGAAATCCTCTCCGGCGCCCTGCAGGACAACCAGCGGGCGGTGTTGGTCGGCCAGAAGACCTTCGGCAAGGGTCTGGTGCAGTCGGTGCGGGGGCTCTCCGATGGCTCCGGCATGACCGTGACCATCGCCAAATACCTCACCCCCAGTGGCCGCGACATCCACAAGCACGGCATCGATCCCGATGTGAGGGCGAAGATGACCGAGCTGGAGGCCCAGCGCCTCAAGCTGGAGGATCTCGGCACCCGCAAGGACAGCCAATACCGTGTGGCCGAGAGCACCCTGGTGAAGCGGCTCCGCCGCGCCAATGGTGTGGAGAAGGCCTACAACCCGGCCAGTGCCAACCTGCCGGCGGCACTCGGCAGCACCAGCAAGCCTTGAGCGTTCAGCCCTCGATCTGGAGCGAGAAGCCTTGGTGGTGCCAACCCTGGAGCATCCTGCTCACCGGCCTCGCGGTGACTGCAGGCAGCTTGCTGGTCCACCGCTGGTGGATCACGGCGCCCGTTGCGGCAGCCGTGCTGGTGTGGTGGTGGCTCTTTCTGGTGCTGGTGCCCCGCGCCTACCGGCAGCAGTCGGGGGAGAATTGAGCAGGGCTCCTCGGGGCAACCATTGGGCTCAGGCCACTGCCTGGGTCAAGTAACAGGCTGCATCAAACCGCCACCAGGGGTGGAGTCGTCATCGTCGTTGTTGCCGGTGTCGCCCTGGGTGAGGGCGTAGATGCCGAGGGCCAGCAGGCTGACGACACCGGAGATCAGGCTGAAACTGCTGGAGAGACCCGAACCCAGATCGATGAC